>Ga0153978_1000060_pt1 | contig 21615 bp, 40 predicted proteins | sample TSGA062MetaG_FD_104749 | JGI IMG/M metagenome (GOLD analysis project Ga0153978, IMG submission 104749) | Attine ant fungus gardens microbial communities from Georgia, USA - TSGA062 MetaG | ecosystem: Host-associated > Fungi > Mycelium > Unclassified | place: USA: Georgia, Yuchi Wildlife...
CATTAGACTGTACTAACAATGTTAATCTTGTAGATATTCTATTCCATGTCCACTCGGTCATATAACATCTCTTGGCTTGAACATTTCGTGATGATCATGCCGACTACTTACGCCCAATTTCATGCGATGAACCTTATATACTAATCACAACATTCAGCCATGTGTCGAGTCCCCCGCCCAAAAAACTTGTTCTCGCACTAGAGGCGGCTTGTCTCAGATCCTATGTCCGCTGGGGCAGCCCCCCACACGTTACACATTACTAACATTACAACCAACGGAAGATAGCCGAAAGGTCTTGAAGTATGGCAACGTGGACAGTTCAACGTTCAACGTTCAGCAGTGAGTAACAGAACGAGGATTCCCTTCGCACTGTTGATTTGTATCTGGATATCCTAGCTTGCGACAATAGCGCACGACTGTTACAATGGTGTATGAACCAGGTATTTCGGCTCGCACAAAGCCCCGGCGGGATACGGGCTATGCGGTAGTAGCTGCGGGGCTAACACGCAATAGGAGTTGTCTGTGTAAGCGTGAGAAACATGAAACATTTGTCGGGTGCAGATATTTTAGTTGGGCGGATGTGACTTGATCCTGTTCTCGTGCAGCAGCGCCATAAATATTCATATATTCATAGTTCAGTGATCAAGTGATTTTGCCCCAGCGTTCACTTTGTTCCTCACTCATTGTCTACGACATTGCAAGGGCTCCTACTGCCCCTGCTGCATAATTTCATGCTCGCCGAGCCCGCCGTTGATCTTGCCTTTGACGAAGATGATTGGCTATCCCCGGCTCCTCCTATGCTGTATAGGTCGACAAGCGTCGGTAGCAGTTGGGGAGTCACCTCGATAGGCCGTGGCTTTGATTGGTCCGCGAAAGAAAGCAATCCAGTCGAAGCTATAACGCAGTATCCATTAGAGGAGAAACCACCATTTCTCCCGGAGGATCTTCCAAAGCGCGCAGATCCTGAACTTCAAATCTCTTCGCGACCCTCTTTTCCAGTCTCTGTCCGACTCCTTTCTCAACATCCAATTATCCCTTCTGGCAGAGAGTCATTGTTGATATCCCCATCTACATCTGCTCCCTACACAAGTAATATAACAGACTCTCCGATATCAGCGTTTCCGTCTCGTCCACAATCTTGTCCACAGTCTTGTCCACCATCTCATCCACCGTCTCGTTCACCATCTCGTTCACAATCACGCGCATCGTTTCATACAACAAACACATTGCAATCGGGTGTGCCCGAACCACATCGCCCTCCACTCCCGCGACCTCGAAGAAGGTCTTCGCAACAGCGTGTATCCCTCGTAGCAGGACGCGTGATGATTGCGACAATAGAGCCACCTTCTCCTCCTCCTATGATGCCCCAAATTCTACATCGTTCAGAAAGCACCGGAAGTCTGCTGTCTTCCATTCCAAGTACAGGTCCTCCCACCCCCGCTCGTGAAGTCCTCTCATTGCCTGATGGGAAAACTATATCGGACTTCTTTATTGAATGTGAGATTGGCAGAGGCGCCTACGGCCTGGTCAAAAGAGTACGCGAGTACAACACTGATGGATCTCTCGGGGTGAGATCTTGTCCATTCTATAGTAACTTTACTCTTGTATCTGATAATTGGACAAGCCGCCATTGATCTTGAAACAGGTAATCAAATCTCGCATCCTTGCTGACTGTTGGAAACGGCATCCGCGGTTTGGCACAATACCAATAGAAATATTTGTCATGTCTGTAATATCATCAACCTCCTACACCTTGCCCCCTGTGCGACCATGGGATCCATCGCGACATCGATCTTCAACTCGAACCGATAGTGATGCGAATCATACACCCATGGACCCTGATGGAAAGTGGGAAGAAGGAAAAGTAGTCACAGGACACCCAAACATCTGCCCTCTGCTGGACTTCTTCGAAGACAATCACTATTACTATCTTGTCTTACCGTCTTCCATACCTGAAAAGAAGTTAGACGAGCAGTCGCCTCCAATAGATCTCTTTGATCTTGTGGAGGCTTATCCGCAGGGTCTTCCGTCTTTTGACGTTCGCAGCTACCTTGGACAGCTTGCAGATGCTCTATGTTTCTTGCACTCCCATGGGATAGGTCTGTCTTTTTGCGTCTCATGGATCTCTGGGAGATATTCATTTATTGTTAGTTCACCGAGACGTAAAAGACGAGAACGTTGTCCTCGGACCAAGTGGCAAATGCGTCTTAATAGACTTTGGAAGTTCAGGTCTCGTGAAGAAGAATGGATGGGACACATTCAGTGGGACGTGAGTTTTTCTCGTACACACTCCTCCAAGTCAGAGCATTCGCTCACCCGATGAAGGTTGGACTATGCAGGACCTGAAATACTTCGTGGAGAGCGATATTACGGGAAGGAGCAAGATGTATGGGCGTTTGGTATTGTGGCATACGTCCTCCTTGTAGGAGAATGCCCCTTCGTTACGGCAGCTGAGGCACAAGAGGGGTTGAATTCACCATTTGCCAACGCATCTATTGCGCTGGATGAACGGTGCGGTGATGAGAAGGAGAAAGAAGGAGAAGAGAGTGATGGTGGAGGATGTCTTGGAGATGCTGCAGCCCTTGTTAGGGCTTGCTTGCAAGTGGACGTGGCTGCACGGCCTACATTTGGGAACATCCTCCAATGCCGATTCTTAAATGGTGGAGGGGGGTGGGGGATGGAGCTTCCCTTCGGCAAGCAACAACATGTCTCTCCACAACCGAGCGCATTTCCAACGCGTGTCAGCTAAACGAAGGCAACGAGGCAGGCATTTAGAGTCCAGAGACAGGACTGATGGCTTGTTAATAATACTATCTTTGCTCTCCCTATCTAGCGGTCCTTTTATCTCGATCCATCACCATATCAGCATCAATCTCCATCAGCTACCCACATTTATGATTTGTACCAACTATTAGCACATTTGTCATCGATGGGATTCGTAGAATAATCATATTCAACCTCTATGTAACCCGGCGGTCTAGTCAATGCATCTTCATTCAAATTGATCGAAAGAGAAAATTAACCAGCGAGTCAGATGGGTTAGATTGTATCACTCGGCAAGTGCGGCGCCACACGGGCGGTGCCGAGCGGAGTCACGGCGGCATATCAAATCATCAAGATCGATAAAAATTTTCCTTTGGGAAGGTATAACTATCAGCGGAATCAACAGGCTCTCTCTTTCTTTCGTACCACCACATCCCCTTACTCTGTTTTTCTTTTTTTCTGTACACTTAAGTGAGTCTCTTATTCTTCCTGATCTGCCGAAAGATCCTGGTAACTGGCGCTGCATATTCCGATGTCCTTATCATCATCGCTCGATGCCGTTTTGCAACTTATCCCCTCTCCGATTACCATGATTGCTGGCGATCCTCCTTTTTGAAGGACCATCCACTGACTTTCATCCCATCGGACAGAAATCCTTCAAAATGGGAAAGGAAAAGATTCATGTTAACGTCGTCGGTGCGTATCTTATCATCCACAGCAAGATCGCCGATCTCATCCATCGCAGTCATCGGTCACGTCGATTCCGGTAAATCCACCACCACTGGTCACTTGATCTACAAGTGCGGTGGAATCGACAAGCGTACGATTGAAAAGTTCGAAAAAGAAGCTGCTGAGCTCGGCAAAGGTTCCTTCAAGTATGGTGAGCGATGCGATAATCTAGATGAGTTAACGTAACTGATGACACTTTAGCATGGGTGCTTGACAAGCTAAAGGCTGAGCGTGAGCGTGGTATCACGATCGACATTGCCCTCTGGAAATTCGAGACCCCCAAGTACATGGTTACTGTATGTACTCCTAATGACTTGCCCAGAGACATCCACTTATCCATATTCTAGGTTATTGACGCTCCGGGACACCGTGATTTCATCAAGAACATGATCACTGGTACCTCCCAGGCTGACTGTGCTATCCTCATTATTGCTGGTGGTACTGGTGAGTTCGAGGCTGGTATCTCCAAGGACGGTCAGACCCGTGAGCACGCCCTCTTGGCGTTCACTCTTGGTGTCCGTCAGCTCATCGTTGCTGTCAACAAGATGGACACGACTAAGGTCAGAAGCATTGATACAGAGCTGACAATATGTGCACTAACATTTTAATCCAGTGGAGCGAGGACCGTTTCAACGAAATTATTAAGGAAACCTCCACTTTCATCAAGAAGGTCGGTTACAACCCTAAGGCCGTCGCATTCGTCCCCATCTCTGGCTGGCACGGTGACAACATGTTGGAGGAGTCCCCCAAGTAAATTGCATTGTGTTCTTATTGCCAACCCCTCTCACGTCTCTCACACAGCATGCCATGGTACAAGGGCTGGACCAAGGAGACCAAGGGTGGTGTTGTCAAGGGCAAGACCCTCCTTGACGCCATCGATGCCATCGAACCCCCTGTTCGTCCCTCCGACAAACCCCTTCGTCTCCCTCTCCAGGATGTCTACAAGATCGGTGGTATCGGTACTGTGCCCGTTGGCCGTGTTGAGACTGGTGTCATCAAGGCTGGCATGATTGTTACCTTTGCTCCTTCGAACGTGACTACTGAAGTCAAGTCCGTTGAGATGCACCACGAGCAGCTTGTTGAGGGTGTTCCCGGAGACAACGTCGGTTTCAACGTCAAGTATGAGTGCCATTTTTGTTATGATTGTTGTGCTAACCTTGTTTCAGGAACGTTTCGGTCAAGGATATTCGTCGTGGTAATGTTGCTTCCGACTCCAAGAATGACCCCGCCAAGGAGGCTGCTTCTTTCAACGCTCAGGTCATTGTCCTCAACCACCCTGGTCAGATTGGTGCTGGCTATGCTCCAGTTCTTGACTGCCACACCGCCCACATTGCTTGCAAGTTCGCTGAATTGATCGAGAAGATTGACCGTCGGAGTGGTAAATCTCTTGAGGCGTCGCCGAAGTTCGTCAAGTCTGGTGATGCTTGCATTGTCAAACTTGTGCCCTCGAAGCCCATGTGTGTCGAGTCCTACAACGAATACCCACCCCTGGGTCGTTTCGCCGTCCGTGACATGAGACAGACAGTTGCTGTCGGTGTCATCAAGTCGGTTGAGAAGACTGACAAGTCTGGTGGCAAGGGTATGTTGCCTTGCTAACGTTTTCGAGAGTAAATTTGCTGACTGATGTTCTTAGTGACGAAGTCTGCGGAGAAGGCCGCCAAGAAGAAGTAAATAGATGTAGAAGCGCCGTCTTCATATTTTTTCATTCGGCTCTCTGCTCTTGTCTGTTTTCCTAGTGCCACCCGCACGGTATTCATACCTGTAATGTGTTTACTTCCATCACGCGCTTCTGTATGAACAATTAACGAAGCTGGCAGCGAGGTCATGACCAGTGGCCTCGCTCGCCTGTTTGCACATTGTCGTGATGTTGTCTCGCATAAGAACAATTAGTGTAGTATCTATATTTTTCTACGTGACTGGTCAATCCTCCTATGGTGATCATCGATGCGATCTGTCCAACAACGTTCGATTGCTAAGATCTCCAACAAAACTTCATCATGACTCATTTATGCCTAGCACCCCTTTCTCACGGGAACCGTATGGTTACAAGCTAGTAACATTCTTGCTGAATGATAATCTCTCTGATCTAGCATACATGCTCGATTTTTCCTCCTGCGTCGACTCTGGGTCCGAGGTCTCTCCCAATGGTTCTCTCAAACACCTCCATCATGAATGTAAATAATGACCGTGTGAGGGCAGCGTCCCAACGTCCCTTTGAAGATTCATCCCTAATAAATGCGTGCTGCGCCTGCACCTCGAGAAACTGCATATGTGATAAATATTCCATGACAGTGCTGCAACACATGCACCTACAGAGCAAGGTACATCGGCATCCTCAAGAATCTTGCGGATGAGATCGCGACCCTGGCGAGGGACATGCGTGTCCTGGCGGTAATGAGTATAACGGGTGCTGTTGTGATGCGTGCAAGCGCACCTGCTTCCCAAAAATCATCTACAAAGAGTTAAGTATTCTGCTGTACTAATTGGCCGCAAACTGCAAATGCACATACCACGAGTTCACCTTTGCCTGTCATGTCTCCTTTCTGGACACGCGTGAGAGTGTCATCGTTCTTGCCTTTGCCGAGGGTTGCACTATGAATATCGGTCGCGAAGAAGCACACGGAAGATAGCACACGGTGGTCAAAAGCAGCCTAGACGACTATGAGTATGGGTTGAAATCCATAGGCAAATACGCCGCCCCACTTACACGGAAGGCCTATGACTACGTATTAAGCGATCACGACATGCAAGAGACTGACGGACGCACCAGGTGCCCTCCCAAGCACATTCCTGTCGCTAAGTAACACTTGAACCTGTCTGAAGCCCAGTGTGTTACTTATTGACATACCTGCGATACGACCGTTGCAGTTTGGCAATGAAACCAGAAGGTCTATGGAGAGCGTGGCATCCTGGACCATGCTTAATACACGGTTATCCATATATCATCACCGCCATGCAGCTGACCTCATCGTACGCCGCTACTTCTTTCTCGATCTGACATGGCGGGACATGAAAATGAAGTTCGCCATGTTCTGAAGTAACTTACTTTGTATTTGTTCCCCCTATCTGTCCCTTGTATTATGGTGATCGTTTAGTCGATGAGTGAAGGATAATAACAAGGCAGACCTTCAACATCATACGGAATGGGATCTGGTGTCTCAAATTCATGGTAGCTTGAAGGACAGGCGACCACATATCCCTGGCTTGCGATCTGGCCAGCGAACCTTTCCACTGGCCCAGTCACTTGATAGATTTCACTGACGATCATGAACAATCGTGTATGGTTCGTACAACCGGAATCAGGCCCACCTGAAGCATACCACACCTGGTCAACGAAGTGTGTTAGATCAATCGGATACGAGATATGATAACGTGGTTTACCGGGAAACTTTGCTTGGGGATAGTTTGAAACGATAGGAGCAACGACAAAGATACGGATTGGACGACCATTGTCGAGTTTGCTGGGCACATCATGGAAAGTTTTGGTGATGAGCATGGCGGTAGAAGGTGTGGGTTCTCAGGCAACCTGAGGGTGAGATCAACGTCAACCGGAGTGTGTGAGTAACCCCTGCGAGCACTGGCAAACTACGAATTAAAAGACTTGGATTGTTTTCGCGTCAGTACCGCTGCCCTCAACGTGTTCACCTCTGATGGGTATGTCTTATTGCATGTGAACAGTATAGTACTGGGTACCTTATGCATATTTGCCAAGAGTGATACAGTGTCATGTCAGACGACGAACGTGCGATAATGTCTTTTTACAAAAAACCACTCATGCGAGCGACCTTATGCTTCAACGTTTCAACCTCAACCCCCATCAAGGAAGTATACGGCAGCACTCATGGCAGAATCTGGTGCACGTATTAGGTTGTACGAAGCTTCCGATGAGAAACTAGTAAAATTCACTATCGGGAAGGCTGCAATGGAGGGTCTCGCGGTCGCGAATCGAAGTGGTGCGCGTCGTCAGCTTCTCATGGTTGGTTCTAAGCTAAACGATCATACAGCTTTTTTCCACCCATTCACACTAAGTGTCTGGGTGGCCCTGTCATCTATCATGATCCAGTTGCTCGATTGGTGGCCTAAACCAGAATATGGGATCCTTGGGTATTTCCCACCTTTTCCAGCGTTTGGATGTTGGGGCGCTGTTATGTTGTACCTCATAGACTGGTAAGTTGATGTTGCAACCGCAACCACATTTACAGACACTCACGAGTTCAACTTGACAGGTTCAATCGCACGCCCTTTGAAGATGCATCTTTCGATTTGTTGCGAAGACCAGATATCGCGGACATTGCAAAGTATTATTCGCGGTCCCCTTCGTCGGGCCTTTTCATCCTTGAATACGACGGAAAATTCGTTGGTCTTATCGCCATTGACGCATCCAAGGACTCTCAGTCGCAAGACACATTGATGGACGCTAAAAAGTTATCTCCGTCACTTCGTGCAGAGAAGCGGAAGAATTTAACGGCTCAGGGAACATCATCTGTGGCTACAATTCGTCATTTCTTCATCGACGAACCATATAGACCAACAGGGATACAAGACGACTTGCTGGCACATGCTATACAACATGTATTCAAAGAAACTGATGCGGTCAAGGAGATCAAGGCGATAACTACCTCCTTGATGCCTTACACTCAGAAGTGCCTCCGGGACGCAGGGTTCCTGTTGGAAAAGCCTCTTGGCAAGATAGGAATATATAAGTGGCAAATCGACCAAGTCGTGTTGCAGAGGACACACTGGGAACAGAAAAGCCGATCGTAAAGTAGCTTAACACCCTGTAATTACTTCGAATTCTCGTACTGCTACAAAGAGAAGATGTCCCTCCTTTCTTCCATCATCAGCAGCCCCGCAGGGTCAAAATTACATCAACCACTGATCATCCTCCAGTCGTCCTCTGCTCAGTCGTGTCTCCCTGTCCTCAGGACCCTGATCCTAAAATTCCGACCAGCTACCCAGACTTTATTGTTCTGCTTCTTGCATCCACCATCGAGCTTCACGAACGTTAATCCTCTTAACATCACTGCATTTGACTTCACTGCGCGAATACCTGACTATGATGACATTTGGTGTAATCCTCAGGACGAGATACTTGCTCGCATCAATTCTGGTGAGTACATACAACGCGTTTGATGCCCATGTAGTGTTAAATCCTCGTAGCACCTCCGGGAGCACTGAATGTCATCATTGATTCCGTTGATACGTTGGCATCTGATCTCGGATCTACACCCAAGGCCTATAAACTCATGCGGACGCTTCTGGAGTTGATCATGACTCGTTCTGGTCCGTTTACAGAACAATGGTGTCCATATCCCTACTGATCTCCCCAAAGAACCTTCCACTCTCGTCTTACATCTCCAGCCATGTCCTCTCCTCAAACTAATGACTCAAACGTCTTTTTCGCCAATGCTTGTGCATCTGATTGCATACCCCTCCGCGATAATCACTCACCTTTCTGTTGCATATTCTACGTATCCTCCACCAGCCGGCCCGGCGGAGAAGTTCTGGAGTGTCTTCATCCCCTTTTCCGAGCGCACACATGAAAGCGAGAGCCTCGTTTATGGCCCAGAAGGCAACGGGACAAGTGCTGGTGCGTGGGTAGGTAAGGACTTAATGGAATTTGTTGTGGAGGTCCTTGTTAGGGGCGGCAGTAGAGGCGGCGTAGAGAGGGTTGTCGAAGGTTGGAGAGGAGAACTCCCATGCGACTTATGTGCTCTCGAAAGCCTAAAAAGTATTTGGTCCAGGAGAAGGGCAGAGGAGGTAAGCATAAATCGTAATTTGGTATGCTATGTATCCAACCTATCTCTAGGCTCGACCGGACCCGACTAAGAGCGTTTCGTTTAACCTGAATCTCACGCCATCGCAAGAAAGATTGCGAGCCCAAGTGCCATTACCCTATGCACACGAAGGTAGTATTCCTTCCTCATTGCCCTCCATGTTGTCTTAATCTGAATTCCAGGCAAACCTATAACAACAGCCGGAGCAATCCTCTACGACCCTGATTCTGCCGATGACATTGATGATGATGATCCGGATGAGGACTTGGATATATAGCAGAACTTCATACTGTGTTGAAAATATTATAGCTTCGTAAGTCCTTTTTATAATCAACTTTGAGCAACGTAAGATTGTGTATCTGTGAGTGAGGATGTTAAACTTCGCTCAGGCTGGCTGAGCGGGTGAATATGTAAGATGCGCCCGAGGTCTCATGATGCGGCATATATATACCTTACGGAGATACTTGTACTTTGTTTCGGAACTTCATGTTCGCTGCAGCCTTGCGTACAAGTCTGCCAACTACGATGCGCAACGTCTCCACTCATTGTGGTAGGGGCCTCTCTGCAGTGCTGCAGAAGAATCCAGATGACATAGTCATTACTTTTGCAAAGCGTACAGCAATGGGGAAGTACAGAAAGGGACAATTCAAGGATATACCAGTAGACGAGATGATGCAAGCTTTGTTCAAGGTCGATAGGCTGTTTTGGGGCCAATATTAACGGTGACTGAGGCTTCTTTTAGGCGACATTTGAATCGACAAAGCTTGATCCCGCGAAACTCGAGGACATCTGCGTCGGTGAGTCGGTCCCAGATACTACGTGCGTTTCTGCAACGAACCTTCTGTAGGCACATGTCACCCTCCTTCCCCAATGTACTCCTCACGAGCCGCTGCTCTGGCTTCTGGCATTCCTCCGGACGTTCCAATCTCGACAGTGAACAGACTATGTTCATCCGGCCTCATGGCTATCAGGAACATCGCTCATGCTATACAGTCGGGCGAAATTTCCATGGGCATGGCAGTTGGAGTGGAGAACATGACACTGAAGTGAGTCTTTAACAGCCTGTGGCCCACTGAGGTTAATCCTCCCTTAGCCCTCGTCCTACTCCTGTTATAGCTGAATCTGTGGACGAATATCCCCAGGCTCATGACTGCATCCAAGTCTGTCATGAGTTCATTCTAACTCTATCTGCTACGTGCTAACATTAACATAGCCCATGGGTTGGACGTCTGAGATGGTTGCCCAGACATACAAAGTTCCAAGACAGAAGCAGGATGAGTATGCCCTCGTGTCCCATACTCGCGCAGCCAAGGTCTGTGCAATCCAACCATTCCGCATCCCTCCTTAGCCAGTAAAACAGGCAATGACGAATGGTATCTTCTCTGGGGAGATCATTCCAATTGAGATCCGCGGTACTGTGATATCAGTAGACGACACAATCCGGCCTGGAGTAACTATCGAGATGCTATCTGGGCTTAAGCCCGTGTTCCAAGATTGGGGCGAGGCAGCTACTACTGCTGGAAATGCCAGTGGCATTGGTGATGGTGCCGCGCTATGCATTCTTACGACACGGGAACGTGCGGAGAAGGAAAACATGGAAATTCTCGCCAAATGGGTTGGAAGCGCAGTTGTTGGTCTGTAACAGTGGCTATTGTTGGAGTCCGTGCTGAACTGCTGCTTGTGTAGGCGTCGAGCCCCGTTACATGGGCATTGGCCCCGTCGCTGCTATCCCCAAAGTCCTGACGCAAGTTGGTCTTACCAAGGATGATATCGATGTCTTTGAGGTGAACCACTGCTACTCCGTGTCTTACCCATGTCTAATACGCGTGATATAGATTAATGAAGCATTTGCCTCGCAATTTGCATACTGTGTTGAAGAACTGGGCATTTCCATGGAAAAAATCAATCCAAAGTAAGTCATCATAGGCGGTATGCCTCAGTCCTGATATTTGTTGGCAGTGGTGGGGCGATAGCCGTAACGCACCCTTTGGGAATGAGTAAGTCTCATCAATTTTGATGTTGATGTTGATGAGTTGCTCAAAAATCAATGTACAATTACTAGCTGGTGTTCGTCAAGTTGTTACTGGCCTCGCAGAACTTCGTCGAAAAGATAAAAAGCTGCTTTGCACAAGCATGTGCGTTGGCAGTGGGATGGGTGCGGCAGGCATTTTCGTGAATGAGGCAAAACCATTCCTCGAAGCAAAGTTATAACTTTCAAAGGTCATAGAGGTATACTTTGTCATAGCTGCTGTGTATCGATATGTATATACCTTACTTATTTGGCGACTGCCAGTGCGGCATCGACGATTTCTGTCATTTTAACCACTGCCTCTTCCTCCAAAGTTCGACCGACAAGTTGCAAACAAACAGGGGCATTTTTGAACGTCTCCGGGTCGTCTGATCATTATCGCGTCAGACTATCATTGAGACCGGTGGCAGACTACTTACACATTTCGTGAACGCTCTTGTCGAAGTCGTCATAGAAGCTCTGACGAGGTTTCTTCGCGTCGAGATTAGGGTCGACAGTGGTCACGGGGAAAATCGAAGCAGGATAGTCGAGTACATTCCAAACTGTGGTGTAGTTGGCGTATCTAGGTATTGTTTTTCGTCAATACTTCAAAACGCTGCATACAGATATACTGACCTGTTCTTTCCATGGGGCGGAGCCGCAAATGGTGCAGCTGGACAGATGATAGCATCGATAGGCCGTCCTGTACCAGTCTGTGACGCAGTTGCTTCCCAGTGGTCCAGATACTCTTTCCGGAGATCTCTGCGCTGCTTTTGCACTTGCCATAGCTGGTATGCGGTGATTCCTGGCTGCTTCGGACGGAAGGGTGCCACCACAGCTTCTGAGTCTTCTAGCTCCATCGTTGCAATCACTGGTTCTCCTGTAACAGAAGTTGTGATCATGAAATCTTCGGCAGAGCCAGAGTTCCAAATGTCCCGCTGCAGTGCCGAGGTCAACGGACAGGTACGTTGAAATCACAGCTCCATACCGCGACATCTCCAAGCATCCCGTGCTTGATTGGTTTCCAGTCAACAACTACCACTAGATGAGGATAATTCCACAGATGTAATAGACGAAAAAATACCTTTGTGACCCGCCTTCTCTAAAGCCGCTTTGGTAACTTCCAGAGACCTCCTGACAGGTGGGTGGGGAACAACAACACCATCATCCCACATGATTGCGAAGCATAGATCCTTGCCGGAACCATGGTCTGCGAGATTGTATTCATCCTCGTCCCATTTCTTTCGGACAGCAAGGGGATCTTTGAGCCACGGTTTAGCATTGGTGATAGCTTTCATGAAGGCCTTGAGTCCGCCGATGCTGCTTGTCATAGGACCGAACACGGAGAGAATACTGTCTTGTCCTTCAAGTGAATTGACGGCACCACAGTATGGCACACGTCCATATGATGGTCTCAAACCATATAAACCGCAGAATGCAGAGGGAATACGAACAGAGCTGTCGAGAGGGGGTCAGAGGGGTCTACAGATCATTCAGGGGTATCTTCATTACCCTCCGATATCAGAACCAACTCCTAAAGGGCTTCCTTTGAGGGCAACCAAAGCACCCTCTCCACCTGATGACCCTCCCGAGGTCAAGGAGCGGTTGTATGGGTTAGTCGTCCGACCAAAGACATTATTGAAGGTCTCTGGCCACTTGAAATACTTTTAACCATGACTAGCACTCGTCTTAGCAGTGCACTCACCATGAGTGTCTGGGGAATATTAGTGCGAACGAATGGTACCGCTCCGCACTCGATTAGAATATCGACAAGCACTGCGTTCTTCTCTGCATACTGTCCGATCCACGAGACATAACCTATGATCAATGAGCCATGATTCATCTCCATAAATCTAGGATATTATTACCCATGGTGGTTTCGAGTCCTTTGATGCATATTTGATCCTTTAGAGAGATTGGCAATCCATGGAGGGGACCAACAACTTTGCCCGTCTTCTTCAAGTGTTCATCCAGTTCAGCTGCTCGGGCCAATGCGCGGTCTACAAATATCTCTGTCAAACAATTAACCTCGGCAGGGCGTTAGTAAGCCTCTCTATGCATACGCAATGGGGGCTCACTAGCTGATGAGCGACAATGGCCCTCTTGTAGAACGCAGTGGTGACATCCACGGCTGACCATTCGCCACTTGCGAGTTTCTCCAACAGAATATCGACCGGAGTATTAGTTATCTCGATTTCTCGTGCATTTAGGAGTTCACATCTCTCTGGGAAGTCAATCACATCCTGAGTGGAGTCTGGCGGGGGAGTCACAAGCCATTGCTGTGGAATGGACTTGAGCTGCCTTTGTTTCTTGTCTGCGGCAAGAGCTGTCCAATGCATGTGGATGGGAATGGAATTGTATGAGGACTCGACGATACTCTGGCCTAAAAGAACATTTCAAGAGAGATAAGACTATTAGGCGGATGGAAGGCTCCCCGCGATTGATATTAATAACATGATAAGGCAAAGACATGATAAAGAACGCTGATGAGACCCTTGGAACCATGAAATATGACAAGGCTGTGGACTATCTTCCAAGGTCATGGGTTCATTTCGAAGAACGCTGAACTTCTGGGGCACTGGCGATAACCGACGAGTCGAGAGATAAAAGAATCAAGTGTAATGATATAGATACAATACCCATAGCAAAATATACGTATGATTGCGTCCAAACTCTAATCGAGTTCCGGGCTAAATGCAAAAATTGTAAGCCGATATAGTTCAAATCAATGAAGACAAGACAGAAGGGATGATCAGAAAGTCATTCATGTCAGTGACACACGTCCACCGTGTTACAGGCTCGCGTGCATCAAGTCGACTAAGAGGTGCCAGTGGTGGTTGATATACAACACTCGTCATTCAAGAGAAAAGCGAAGCAGAAGCATCATAAGACTTGTAAGATCACTCACCCAGGTAATCTGAGGACTTTCTGTGCCATAGATGTTTGTTGGTAGGTGTAAAATTGTAAGAAAATCTGCGGCAATTTAACATGTGCCGTTTTAGGCGGCGTTTCAAATGTTTCGGCAAGCCAGATCCATACACCGTTGGAGCGCTCAACAACACATACGGCGTCGAAGGCTACGTTTCGTCAAGGTTCGTTCTCATTTCCTTGCAGTCGAAGTGTCCACTGGGAACTGTTTGCACGGTGTTGCAAAGAGTGGGAGTAGTCATGACGCTGCGATGGATGATGACCCTAGAACTTGGATGATGACATGTATTCTTATCTATCCGTCTTTGCAGACATTTCCCCATCCTCAAGATGTCTACTCAAATCAGCAAAAAGCGCAAGTTCGTAGCTGACGGTGTCTTCCGCGCCGAACTCAACGAATTCTTCACTCGTGAACTCGCCGAAGAAGGTTACTCTGGATGTGATGTCCGTGTGACCCATGCCCGCACCGAGGTACGCCAGCGCCGGTCAAATTATTTTATCAACTTGCGAATAACTTATTTCCAGATTATTATCCGTGCTACACACACTCAAGAGGTTCTTGGTGAGAAGGGTCGCCGCATCAGGGAGTTGACTGCCCTCGTTCAGAAGCGTTTCAAGTTCCCCGAGAACTCCCTCGAGCTTTACGCTGAGAAAGTGCAATACCGTGGTCTTTCTGCTATTGCTCAGTGTGAGAGCTTGAGATACAAGCTCCTTGGTGGTCTTGCTGTCCGCAGGTCCGTGCTGCTACCTATTTTATCCGAGTCATAGTTGATGATGTGTCTAGGGCATGCTATGGTGTCCTCCGCTTCGTCATGGAATCTGGTGCAAAGGGTTGCGAGGTGGTCGTTTCTGGAAAGCTTCGTGCCGCTCGTGCCAAGTCGATGAAGTTCACCGATGGATTCATGATCCACTCTGGTCAACCATCGCGAGACTTTGTTGATTATGCCGTGAGACACGTCCTGCTCAGGCAGGGTGTCCTTGGTATCAAGGTTAAAATGTAAGTTGACCGATATATCCAGAACACACCGTGCTCAACTCGTGGCAGCATGAAAGGATATGATCCCGAAGGTCAACTTGGCCCTCGCAGGCCTCTCCCAGACTCCGTCCAGATTCTCGAACCCCCTCTTGACAAGATGGTGTCAGAACCCTCCTCTGAGTCAAGAGAGCCTGTCATTGTTTCTGCTGCACCCCCTGCTGTAGAGGAGCCTGCTTCATACGCACCAGAACCAGCTTACCCCCAGGAGGCGTATGGCGAGCAGCCTGCATTCTGATCTATCTCGTGTTTACTTCGTGTCCACAAAATATGTACTCGTTACACCATTGCAGCCCATTAGGATTTGCATTGTTGACATCAGTGTAAGACCCTTAATGAATGGGTGCCTCACTGCCTCTACCTGGTCTTAAGCATGAACATCGGTAGGTTATGAGTGCATTAAGGTTGCCGTGCTTGGAGATTCACTAAGCTACAAGAGGAAGGAAGACCATCAACCCAAGTCTTCGAGTTCTACTAGCAATACAGTCATTGATAGCAAGCAACTATGGATAGCAACTATGGGTAAGTGTCCATCAAAGATAAATGAATGGATATGGTTAAAAAGATGATGTCTATATGTCCGTGTCTTTGACATTAATGAGCTTGTGAAATCATTTCGTAGCAAGAACGTGGAATTTAGCCAGTGAAACGGCAACAGGGATGGCAAAGAACGCATATGCTACCCAAATCACTAATAGGTATCGTCAACCCTTACTTTAGGCTCGAATAATCGAAGTCACCTACTTGTAAATGCATTGGCAGTGGCGGCGATCAGTTGGGGACCATTGGTTCCCTGGCCCTGTATACTTTGATTAAAGTCATCGACGGCCTTCCCAAACCACATGAAAATGATGAGAGTAGATGCGATGCCTAAATATCGGAATCAATGCTAGTTATATTTACCTCGAATAAAGATTCATACCAATTAAGAAAGCAAAAATACCAATCCAAGCAGAGACACGCTGAACCATGGGCTTTGCCCATACGTCACCAGCTTTGCCCATGAGATGACGAAATGATATCGCCGTGAACATGATGAAGAAAATCACGGAGAATGCAAGGGAAATCGCCATAAATGCGGGTGCGCCACTCGGTGGAGCCGCTATTACAGAACTGGGAGTATTAGATGTAAAGACAGAAGTGTCTTCAGTCCATTCATGAGCTTGGCTGGGTCTGGAATGACTAGGTGTGTCACTTACTGTAGACAGGCGATATCGAAGATGGGGTACAGGTCAGGCCAGCCTCATTGTTTGGTCGAGAGCATGAACCCAGAAGTCCTAGGAAAATGCTCGGGCCATCCACTGCTTTACTGGAGCCAGGATTCGTCAACGAAGAAGAAGGCATAACCGTAAGCAAGGCGACTTGGCCATGCAGCATGACAGTCGGAGCAAGATATGCGAACAGCGAAAGTAGAAAAGCTGTTAACATAAGCAGAGGGGTCAAGTATAAGACGGTGCCCTTTGAAAGATCGGCCAGCATGGTTGAGCAAAGGAAAGTAAGATAGACGAGAGCCTGCTCGTGATGAGTGATAGAAACAGTGATTCAGACTTCAAGTTGGAGGAATACTTTGCCATGGTCGGGGGGATGGGGTTTATATAGTGACAGTATTATGCGTTGGCCGGAGGGACAATGAGAACCGTAGTAGCCTTGCAACGTACGACAATAAAGTCATCTTGTTTTTGTTTTACAAGGTCGAGACCAACGATGATCCACGTGACTTTAAGCACTCGAGTATGGAAAAAAAACAATGGACTCTTTACATAATTGGTGCTAACTCTTTCTCCTTTTGCTATTTAGCACGTCACTAGTCTTCTTCCCAACAACCGTGACACCTTTGCCTGACTTTACTATGGTCTTCAGAGCTGCATCCCTCTGCTTTTTTATGCCTTTCATTTTGGAATATTTGTCAACGCTCTTGTCGAGAGTGTCCCGTGTCTTCTTCCTTGCCTTCTTGTCTTTCGCACGTAGTCTCCGCTTTTCCGCGGGTGTAAGCTCACTACGAGCGCGAAGATCAGAAGACGCCGTCTTGAAAATCTCTTCTGGAGCAAGCATGGAAGATGTGGATTTGCTAGTTGGCAGTGCTGATTCCAAAGTAGCCGCGGAAATATTGGAAACTGTTGATATGCTAGCTTTCGGCTGTAGGTCTTTTAGAACCATTTACACATGGTGATTGGAGTAAGGACACGTACCGCTTTTGGAGTGTAGTGCGCGTTGCAAAGTGCATCCAGCTTGCTGCATATGCTCTCCCAAATTTTGGTGATTTCATCGTGCTCCTTCTTCAGCCGACTATCTCTGTCGTCACCCTTCGTACCACCACTTTGTGCAGTGACGTATTCCTCTTCGTAAATCTGAGCGAGTGACTGAGAAGACTTAGTGTCCTGGAGCTCAAATAATCGCGATGGGAGGAAAGGTTTATCGTCGAGAGGGCGGATTCGCACTACGTCGTCGAATCGGCTTTCCACAATTCGAGCTTTTATTCGCTCCTCGAGACCTTGGACGACTGCTTCGGTAATAACGGGCACTGCTTTCATCGATCGCTCAAATTCTAAATCTTCTTGCAGCAAAGAATCTTGAGGTCGAGATTTCGAAGTGGCTTCGCCCATCAACGCCCAGTCTTTCTTAGCGACATTCTCTCCCTCAAGCTCCTTGATTTGTGCTTGTAATGCCGCCATCTGTTTTTCATAAGTGGTCATATCTGTGGTCAGGTTGTAAAAGATGCACCAAGATGAGTATGATTAGCCTTACTGGAGTCTGGTATATCTTCCTCTGCAAATAAGTCATCCTTCAGCCTTTCAATTGTAGCGCGACCTTCTTCGACTTCCGCTTCATTCTCATCTAGGTCGAAATCGATGTCCTCTCCATCCTCGTCCCCGTCGAAATCGATATCCTCCCCATCGTCATCGAAGTCAAAGTCCTCAACTACACCAGAAACTGGTGCGCCCTTGCCTTCAGGCTTGATGTTTTTTACTCTGACCCTGTCATCGAAGCGAACTTTTGACCTTGAGGAAGACGTATGCATGGTAGCTTTCGACTTGGAGCCTTTTGGAGGATCGAAAAAATCTTTGTATGACGGTTCTGCGCCTCATCTAAGCCATGAATAAAAAGAGAATACAAAATTGCATACCTGCGCCGTCGCCTGAGGCATCCTCATCAAGGTCCTCGACATCGTCTACTGGCTTGAAAAGATCGATGTCGTCATCATCGTAGTCGTCATCATCGTAGTCAGAGTCTCGTCCAAGTCGGCCACGGGAAATAGCGGATGCCTCAGCCTCTTCCGTTTCACGATTGAATGCATCGAGACTAAAGAAATCGTCGTCAAGTCCCGAATTCGGAGCATTTGAAGATGAACGTTTTGAAGACCGCTTCGCATGCACGGCGTCAGGAAGGGATAACCGATCTAATTCGTCCTCATCTTCAGACTCCTCACGAAGGTCGGTGACTTCTTCGGACCCAAAAGCTTCTTCTTCAGAATCCTCCATTCCCTCAGTATCCCCACTTTGGTCTGAAGACGCATCTTCCTCCTCGTCTTCCTCGTCCTCTTCATCATCGAACATTTCGCCAGGTAAATCTGCGTCGTCTGCAGCATCGCCCTCTAACAGCTGAAGATGGCTGCAAAGTGGTGCAGCCCTAATGTCGAGCTGCTGCCAAATTTGATCTTCATTCATGTCCTCGATGAAGAGCGAGGGTAGGGGTGTGCATTTGACCGTGACCCGCTTCGGAGGTTCGGAGGGAGGGCTTGGGCTCCTTTTTCGTTTGGCATTAGCACGAGTTTGTGATCTTGTCTGGGGAGCTTGAGCCTGGCTGAGGGAAGACAGAAGGGTCTCAATATGACGCAGAGAGGTGGATTCCGACTGCAAAGCTGTTATGAGGACTTCTTAGCATAGTAATCATTAGGTATGAGTGGTGTGTTTACCAAGGTCAAATAAGAATTTCGTGGCGCGGAGGGCTATGGCTTGTAGTTCGGCAGTAGCAGACGCCAAAGACTCTGGCTTTTCTTCAATGAAAGAAGAGAGGTCGTGGAGTTCACTCGGCAAAACGTCCTTGGATTCAATTTCCATCGCAGCACCCGTCTTGCAAAAATAAATGGTGACTTTGTAAAGGAGGCTTGTCACATGTGACCTTGGTCACGAGCGCAGTGCGCGTTGGTTAACCACACTTCCGTTCGTCGAGTTCTGGAATCTGCATACCCCTCAGAAAATGTCGTTCTTCAAGCGCAAGGATAAGACTCTTATTCCTCCTGTCCAATCTGAGCTCGCACCAGGTTCTCGAAGTACCACCTCCCTCCCCAGCTACAAGTCGAGCGCTAGTACCTACATTCCTAGCCGGGATGGACGCGATCCTTACAACGCCATGAGTACAAGGACACTGTCATACGACAGATCTGATATTTCTAGCATGTCTGGAAAAGCTGTTGATCCTCAGGCAGATCGGACCCGCAACGAGCTTTTTGCAGGCTATAATCCTCAGACAAAGACAGGTTCCGGTCGATACTTTGATGGCCCTGCACTAGGCAGAGAACCTCAACCTGGGGAAGAGAACGATGAAGACGTAGAGGGAATTAAACAGCAAACAAGGTTTTTGAAACAAGAAGGTGTCAACTCTACCAGGAATGCACTGAGGATAGCTCGGGAGGCTGAAGAGACCGCGGGGAATACCATCGCAAGACTCGGTGATCAATCTGGTGAGCTGTGATTGACGCTACAGCTCGTTTTTTATCATTAAATGATTCATCACAGAGAAGCTTGCCAATACTGAGCGTCATCTTGATGTATCAAAGGGTCATACCTTACGCGCTGAGGATCAGATCGGTGAATTGAAGCAGCTCAACCGGTCGATCTTCCGTCCTGTAATCACTTTCAACAAGGATGCCAAGCGTGCCGCTCGGGAGGCCAAGATACAGGAACGGTACGAAGATGAAAGGCTGGATCGTGAAAAGGCTATGCAAGACATCAGGGATACTCAGAACCGCTTAGGACGAGTCACTACATACGGCCATCAAGATGAAGAAGATCTAATCTCTGGAGGGCCAGGCAGATTGCGTACGGCAGAACAGCTAGCTGTGAGGAAGGAGCAGCGGAAGAGATACCAGTTTGAGGCAGGTGCTTCTGACGACGAGCTGGAAGATGAGTTGGACAATAACTTGGAAGAAATTTCGGCTGTCACCAAGAGATTGAAAGCATTGGGTACAGCCATGGGACAGGAGCTCGATAAGCAGAACGAGAGACTTGTCACCATCGAACAGAAGACGACGACGTTGGACAACAACGTGTTTAGGAACACGGAAAGGGTGCGTTACGATTTCTTTCTGGCGTTGCGATATCCATCTGATTTTTGGATAATAGCTCAAGCGCATCAAGTAGAGTGGTTCTCTGTGTTAGAATAGAATGATATCTTTCACTTGTTTTTCACAGCTATTCTGTATATTTACATCCATGGACACTGCACTTTGTCGGCTGTTAGCGCCAGCTTTATATGATGCGATATCTCCACATTTATTATTGCTCAAGGAACAATTCGATCTTGCACAATATACCGTCAAAATGGATGGGCTTCTGCCGTCCAGCTTTCGTGTCCAGAGGTTTCTATTGTGAAACAAGCAGCAGACACGCTCCAAACAGAGACAATGATAGTATGGCGCGCACTTACTCCCAATGGATTAGTAAGTTAGCACCGTGACGGTACTTATAAGTAGACGATAGCCAGACGCATATTAGTTAATCAATCCGCATCCCGCGGAACTCATAACCTCTATAAGAGTTCCAACAGCGTTGGATGAAGGCAGCAGGCAGTATTGAACCTGCAGAAAAACCTTGCGCCAACGAACCACGAGGCCACAGCTCGTTTGAGTTCCTTCTAAGTTACATAAAAATCAGCCGAGAAAAGAATTTGATGCTCCGCCACTGGACGCTTTCCAGCCCTTTGCATTGAGTCACGGTGCTTTGCATTCATGCTGCGCAACATCCTGCACTTGGACTTCTTAGGACATTTATAGAGAACTGAGGAACACCCAGAACAACACTATGGAAGAATGTGCCTCCTCAAATACCGCAAATGACTTTGAGAAATGGTGAGGCGTCTTTCGACATCCACCGTACTGAGAAATCTATTTATACCACTTCGCGGCAAGGGATCGTCTAGTCGAAGAGCAGTCAAGTATGTGACCTTTTACTATATTTCTATTGTAATTGTAGGAGAATCTTGACTTGTTATAAGGTCTCTTTCGTCGAACACTTACCGACAACCAAACACTACGTCTGAAGGTCGACGAACTAGAACGAGAACTGTCGGTCTGGAAGCTGGCCTTCAAGTCTGCTGATGAGGAAAAATGCAATCTACAAAAAAGTATGTTGAAACTGGAGAAAAGCATTGGTTCATTA
>Ga0153978_1000061_pt1 | contig 21381 bp, 11 predicted proteins | sample TSGA062MetaG_FD_104749 | JGI IMG/M metagenome (GOLD analysis project Ga0153978, IMG submission 104749) | Attine ant fungus gardens microbial communities from Georgia, USA - TSGA062 MetaG | ecosystem: Host-associated > Fungi > Mycelium > Unclassified | place: USA: Georgia, Yuchi Wildlife...
ACTAGTTAAGTCAGAGTTTATAAACGGGTTAGTCTAAGATTTCTCCATTTATCCTAAAGTTCATAACTATTATAAGATTTGTCTATAATTACCCCAAGGTTTATCCAATGTTTCTTCTGTAGTCCAATGTCTATAGTTAGTCCAGTCAAGTCTGAAGTTTAACCTGATCTTAATATACTGATATATTATTCATTGTTTCATCTTTGTTTTTCTCATTGTTTATCACTATCATTTCTTCTACCATCCACTTGTTATCAGTCCAGGGCTGATAATAATCATAGTCCCAATGTAATTCCATATGAATAGAGACTCATCACTACAGCTACTGCACTTTCTGGTTTCTCAACTTTTACTGGGCTACTTTACTAGATTTTTGGTTTCTAGGCTCTCTAGTGGTCTTAGACAGTCTTACAACCTATTTGCAAGGGCAACATCAGATAGAAGGCTGGAGGTTACACTGGAAAGCTAGGTAAGGATTCCAGAAACTAGAGTGATATTCAAGTAAGAGTAGATCTACTGATACAGACTCCTATATACTACAAGAGACAGTCTATGTGCAGTCATGTGAGCTATAGTCTAATAATAGCACTTTCTAATTAAGGTAACTAAAATGATTGTAATGGCATATAGACAGAGAAGTAAGAGAGTAGATGGATATATATTATAAGATAAGATCCACTAGATAGATTATGAATCAGATACTTAGCTAAGCCTTATCCTAAGGTGACCATTGTCCTCTTATACTATTCAAATGAAAATTATTTTTACAAGTGAGTTGGTTATCTTACCAGAGATATATTACTATTATATCAGTAACTTTACTATACTTTTTGGTTTCTTGATTTTAACTAGGTTATTCTACTAGATTTTTGGCTTTTTGGCTATTTGGTAATCTTGAGTGGTCTTATAACTTATTTATTATCTCTTCAATAAAGTTCTCAAGTTTTATTTTTAACTATGTACTGGTCTAACTATATAAAAACTAGTTTGAATTTATAAAATTTTGCAGGTATACATTATTTCTAAAACTTCAACCCAAATATTGTGTTTTCAGCTCTACTTATAAATTATGGTTTTTGTATATATAAGAACCAATATTCTAAGGTTTATTTGCTAAGTTTTTTTATTTTAGAAATTTCTCAAATATTGTATATAATACTTTTTGAGTTTATCTCAAGAAGTATAACCCTAATCCAATACTTAAGCTATGACTGCAAAGTTCTTATATGACCTAGGACTACAAGATCTGGACAAGAAACTCAAATTCAACAAGAATATTCATATAGAGAACTTATTTTTCATATCTCTTATGGAGTTTGGGCAATAGTTTATATACAGAAAGGTAAAAAATACTTTGTACAAGATAGTTTTCATGATTATACTTTTTCTCCTATCAATATTTATTTAAATTCTGATAAAAAGGCTTAGTCTAATAAAATAGTACTCAATTATCCTAATGTTAATCCCTCTGATTTACAACTAAGTATTCCAATTTTAATAGAACCTAGAAAATCAGTCAAGGATATTTTTCATGCCTTGCACAATTAAGGTTGTGTTATCTATTAGAAAAGTGAAACTAGAAAAAAGTTTACTTCTTATAATCCTATAGTCTTTTTTTTGTTTATCAAACAATTTACTCAAGATTACTCTTACTTTATCAAAATATTATGACTTGGATTAAAGAACATTATCTGTATACAAACTCTTTTTATGAAGTCCTAAGCTCTTTATAGCAATAATGAACTTGAAGAAGATATTATATATGGAATAGTTGCTGATACAGCTTATGGTTTTTGGGAGGATGAAAGCTGGGTTCTAATGATAACCTTGGTTTTTTACCAGTCCTCAAGAGATGAATGCCTATTTTAATGTCTTTTATGGATGGTGACTTAATAGAATATTATAGAATTCATTTTATTACAATCTTTCAAACTATTGCTGCTTAAGCTTTGCAAAAGGGAATTATTCTCAAAAACACTATATTTGCAATTGTACATTATTATTTTTGTCCTATTCAAGCAATTATCTAATAGTTTATGATCTAGGTAATGGACTTTAGTAAAGCTCAAAGAGAAGGTTTTATTAAGGTATTTACTAATCTCTTTTCATCAAATAAAGATTCTAAAAACAGAAAGGAGCTGAGAAATACAGAAGAGAAATTGATTCAAGGATATAGAGAACATTTCAAAAGGTCAATTACAAGATATTCAAGGATCAGTGGTGTAGTTTCTGTTTTTAGAAAGAATGAGTTTATCATCAAGGCACAAAAACTCATGGAAATTAAGTTATTGGATGAATTTTAAAGCATAGCTCAATGGATCCTAGACAAGTTCTCTAGTACTGTTAACTGAATAAAGTACTGGTTTTAAAAACCTCATGCTTAGATGATTTTCTCCACTTATATATCTATAGATTCTAAGCTATGGGAGGTATTGCCAGCTACAACTAATGCTCAAGAATCTCTGTATTTTCAGCTATACTATATAGTTGGTTATAATAAGAGATTTTTTGAAGAACTGAAGTCTTTCTATAGTTGGGCACTTTTTTTTGAAGATAATTACAAAAACAAGCAATATCATGACATGGCCAAATGGCTAAGTCATTATTTATATTTCTTTTCTTTTCTTTTCATTTAATTGGGAAATCAACAGACATATAAGAAGAAATGACTCAAAAAGAGATATGCAGGACTTTATAAATAGAAGTAAATACAAAATGTGTATAAGTAGTGTATAGCAATCAAATGGGAACTCTATTGAGTTCTTCTTGTTAACTTGGACTTGGAGTATGATTAAGTCATCTCAGACTAAGTTGCTACAAGCAAAGTACAGTTTCATTTTCTCTCTTATAAAAATAAAACTGAGAAATATATTTTATAGTAGGTATTCTGACTTACTATAGCAAGGCAAACCAATGGAAACAAGAGAGATCAAATATTTCAACATTATTTTCTATTCTTAACTAAGCCTAGTTATAAATCAAGATTTTTCAAACCCTAGACTCCAAGAAAGAAATTCATTAATGATAGTTATAGTTTTAACTCTGCATGAAAATTAATTTCTAAAGACCCTGGCTTTCCACAAAAGAAGTCTAAAGTATATTTAATTATGAAAAACATATTTGGAGAACTATATTATCTATAGAAGAAAATTTTGTATTAGCTTGACATATCTCTTTAGCTGTTTTATGTCTCTGTCTATGGATCATTTTTGGAGTTTCAAAAAGTAATAGATACATTTCAAGACAACTCTGTTCTATTTAAAGTCTTTGAACACTTTCAGTATCATTTTATAGAAGATCATGACTCTGTTTGGTTTTCTCAAAAATGTAATACTCTATAATCCTCTTTTTGTGCTTATCAAATCATAGAGAATGAATTTAGCTTTCAGTTATTATCTGTGAGTGATTTTTCTCTTATTAATAAAGATTATTGATGTTTTTTCACAGAGCTGGTTATAAAAAGGAATTGCCAAGGAAACAAAGCAAAAACAGATTAATAGCTCAACAGTTTTGTCTATATTCTTTGTTCCTATAATACTCAATATCTAGTATTACACTGGTGACACCAGAACTGGAGAAAAGCATATGAAGCTGACAAGAATGTTTTTCATTATCACTAATATACTTGTTTCTTTTGACAACCATTTATATTTCAATGGCAATTTTGAAGACTAGTTCAAATACTAGATTGGAATGAAAACTAAAACAAAGTTTTTTTAATACAACTTGCTAGAGACAATATGACAATTTTCTTCTATGCTTTGGGATTTTGAGTGGTATCAATTTTCTAGTATTAAATTTACCACTTATCTCTATTGTCAAGCTATCAGTTGGTGATGATAAAACTCCTTTGGACTGGAATATTCCTCAATATCTAGAGCCTTTAGGATCAGATCAGGTCAAGAAATCAAAACTTGTTTATGATCTTATAGGTTTTAGACTTATGAATAAAGCCTAAAATCACTTTATAGTATACTAACAAGATGGAAGTATTACTAGAGTAACAACATATGATAGAATACAAAATCATGGAAGAGCTATTTGAGTTTCTAACCTCTATTCTTCAATATATTTTTCTGGTATCTCTCCCTTGTTATCTTCTGGTTATTTTTGACACAATATTATCTATAGACTTTGTGGAGGAAGAAGAGCTCAAAGCTGCTTTTATAGGCAATGTATTAAGAAGTGTCAAGAGAAACTGGGAATCTTATTCTCAACCAGAGATTCTTTACTTATGCCCAAAATTTCATATTAGGGAGATTTAAAGAAAATGTAACTAGAGTGCCAAATATAGGAAATCAACTCAGTATCTACCAAGACTGATAAATATGTTCATTCCTCTTACACTTATATCTCTCTAGCCCTTTTTTTCCCAAGGAAAAAAAAGAAAATATTGTAAATCTTATGGCTTTTTCTCTATTATTACTATCTATTAACTTTCTTTTATATTCTCTTACTTTTAACAAGTATCCAACTCCTACAATACCAGTCAACTATCCTGTAAAAGGTTAGAGAAGTCCTTTTATAGATGTATAGAATCTATAGAAGCTATCAAGTTGGGCTTCCTAAATAATAGTAGGTATGACTTTAACCTTTTAAGTTGTATTATTCTCTGTGCTCACCTACTCTGGAAATGAAAACTGATATTTTATAGAGTGGAAAGAAGAACTAGAACAAGAGAAAGAGGAGTGGACTTAGCTGACTAGTCTAGTTGCTTATAATATAATTTAGTCATGAGTTATCTGATGGGAACTCAGCTGTACTGTATAGTTAGCTCTCTAAGTCTGAGATAAGATTCTGTTGAAGTAAGTGTCCAGTGGGTATGGTGTTATTAGAGCATGACAAAAGCAAAAAATTCAACTAGAAGTTGATTTAAAGGTAAGTATATCAATTCTAAAATATTTGTATTTTGTTCTTATTTTAAATTAGAAAGAACAAATAGAGGTTGTTACATCTACTTAATCTTTACTTTCTAAGCCAAGACCTATAAAGAAAAGATCTTAAAAAATAACCTTTGAAAAGAGCCTTAAAAAGCAGAAACATGATAAATAATAGAGATTGTTTCAAAAGGTAAACAAGTATTAAGAAAGAAAAAGAGTCTAGTTTAATAAATACTGTAATTAATTTGATATATATATCAAGAAAATCAAAGTTGAAATAATTGAAAATTTAAAGGCAAATGATTTTCATTAACATAATATTCAATCTATAGTTCTATTTTCTTTTCTAGTCATTTATCTTGTCTTGAATAATTATTTGTGACAATAAATAAATAAAATGGAGAATAAATTATTTTTTTTCTCCACAAGTAGAATTACTGCAAATTTGAGTAATTAGTGACAATTTTTCAGAATAGTCAGTTAATATAGCATAAAATATAGGTCCAATAACACACCTGAATAACAGTCTTTTTCTTTTTTTCCTTCTACTAATTTCCATTTATTTAAAATATGGCAAAATTCATATAAATAAGTATAAAGATTGCCAAGTGGTCTGTATAAATAATTAGACCATTTCAGAAAACAAATACCCTGTTTTTTATGCTAAATAATCATAATAGACTTTATTCTAGCTCCAAGATCAGAATTAGCTAGAAGAAGACTTGAAAAAATAGTAGGGTTCTAAAAAACAAAAATATTTTTAATAAAATTTATTAGAAATGAATGGCATATAGTCAAATGAAAGTTTGTGTTAACAAATGCCATTGTTAGCCAGAAATAACTACTAAATAGTAATAAGCATAGTTTTTTTTTATTTTGAAAAAAACTCATGACTTTGTAAATTTGTATATTTGTTGTAGTGATTTCTTTTGTTTAAAAGGACCATCACAAAAAATAAAATAAAAAAGATAATTAGTTATTTCTCTTCAAGTACTTTATAATAGAAGATAGAAAGATATAGGTAAAAAACTAAGAAAGAAAGTTAAGTCAAAAATTTGTATTAAATAAAATTTATGTACTTATATTCTAAGGGTAAAATAGCTATATATTTGTATAAGAACTTAGACTATGATGCCTTAGAACTACTTCTAGTCTAAGTTGACAAGAAGAACTCAATAGAGTTTCTATTTAATTCTATACACTATTTATATAACTACTATATGGTCTGTGCATTACTTTCCCACACTTATTATGTGACATCATCATGTGATGTGACCTTGTCACATGTAGCATTGTCACATGATACTTTCCTGCACTCCTTTCTTGTATAGTAAGTCCAAATAAGAAAAGAAAAGTAAAATAAAATAAAATAATAACTTAGCTGTTTTGCCAAGTCATAACAATTTGGTTCTGACTAAGTCCAAAACTCTCCTTTTGGGACTACATGGGTATATATAAAAGTAATAAATTGGTTGAATCTAAAAAGACTTACTAGTTGTTATAAAGTAGTTAAAAAAGCATACTGTAAAAGTTGTTGAGGAAGTTTATTCATTTGGGCTTGAAACTCTTTAGTATCAATATTAATCTCCACTTTAATTAAGCTAATGTTATTTTCTAGAGATTTTTCTGGAAAATAGAGCTTGATATAGCCATAGACAAGATAATATTGGATCAAATCCAGAAAATTAAAAAATTAAAATACAAAGATTATCCATTAATATAAGAGAAAGTCATACTCTTGTAGGGTTGGCATTTGAGACCATAAAAGACTGCTAAAGAAGAGAAAAAGGCTATTTTATATTATTAAAAGGAGAAAATTGAAGGATTTCAAGCATATATAATATAGTTGATGTTAAGTTGCTAGATTTGTTGACCAGCAATAAGAACAGATAAAATCATCAAGTTTAATATTGGTAGAAATATGGTTAAGACATTTTGTACAAAGATTTTGTGTTATGACTTGGCAAAATGGCTAAGTCATTATTTATATTTCTTTTCTTTTCTTTTTCTTTTTCTTTTCTCTTCTTATTTGGACTTATTACACAAGAAAGGAGTATGGGAAAGTATTACATGACAAATGTTATACATTATAGTCATATGTCAAGATATCACAGTATCACATCATATAATAGAGTTACATGATAAGTGTGGAAAAGTAGTATATAGACCATATAGTAGTTGTATAAGTAGTATATGGAATCTAATAAGAACTCTATTGAGTTCTTCTTGTCAACTTAGACTTGGAGTATGATTAAGTTATCTCAGACTAAGTCACTACAACAGGTTAGTAAACACCACAAACTCTCTCTATGAAAGAAGGCAATCCACTGTGTGCTCTAGTGAGTGGAAAGGTAAAAAACAAGTGCAAAAGCTTCTAGATTCTACTAAAATAAGTAGTATAGTACCCAAAGTCCCAACTCCCTTCAGTCTATAGCTATTGAAGACCAAACCACTGGACAAAGGGAAGATAGAGACATCTTCTTGCCCAGGGCCAAGGAAGAGCCCTTACTACAGTATCACAAATGGCCACTTATTGATCTATGGATAAAGATTAGTGTTATGTAAAAATATTGAGGACCTTGTATCTCTATGGGATCTTATTGCCTTGGGGTCTATTTACAGCCAAAAGAAGCATATTGAAGAGAGCTTTACAGTGGTTATTGAAGCAAACAATTATGTCAAGTGGTTCCCAAGATATCAGCAATTTAGTGTCTGGTGACTTGGTGATTGCCAACTGATCTGCTAATAACTCAGTGAATACTAATCACTTTAAGATGTTTTTGGTACTGTTTGAAAGGTCTTCTTAAGGGCTTTTGGTGGCCATTTAGGTTGTTGAAATCAGTTGAGTATTCCTAGAGTTATGGTCTGAATGAAGTTTGTGACAGAGAGAAATGATAGAAGTAACTTGTTGTTAGGCCTCTCTGTGCTACCAGAGTATATATTAGGATTACAATTATCAAGTCAACAAATAATAAAACAAAAGAAACTTTAAGGGCAATAACAGACTCAAGGCCAGAGGTCACACCAGAAAGCTAAATAAGAGTTTTAAAAGCTAAAATGATATTTAAGTAAAAGTAAATCTACCAATACAAGCTCCTATATATACTACTGGAGATAGTATGTATACAATCACACGAGCACTAACACAACAATACCAAATATCCTAAAATAGTTAAAGACTATTGACTGATTATAAGCTAGACCAAAGGGAGATAGGAGAGATTGAACATGTGCTAAGAGATCCAGATCCTAGATAAGAATAGATCCATCAACACTCACTAAGCATGATCCTAGGGTGTTCTCTTACAGAAACATTCCAATGATCTATTATGGTAAAAAGTAAAATAATAAGGCAAGATCTCTTCCCAATCATATAGCCAGTACTCTCTGTCTCTCTAATTCTCCTATCCAGCTGTTCCCTATATCCAACCATCAAGTCCAGTCCTCATGCATGGTCTAAGAAGCCTCAAAGTGAGTGTAAGTGGTCTATTCTCAAACATAGTGTCTTTATTAATCTCTTCAACTATAATTCTCTTAATCTCTCTATTTTATTTCTTGATACACCTGATCTTTCTCTGTATTTCTCAACACTCTCTCTAACCTAGATATTCTAACAGCATTTTCTTTAAGAGGACTGTTCTAACATTCCTAATTATAGTTGACTATCAAAAGTGATTACTAAAATCTGATAGTAATTCTAAACCCTAACCCTTCAAATAAGATAGCTGCTGAGTTATGATATCATTCTACTAAGGGCAAGTAGCCTCCCCAAGGTTCTAGTTGCCCTCAAGAGCACTTCTAGAGGGAAGTTCTGGATTGTATCTAATATAGAATATCTAGACAGGCACTATAAGGTTGGTATAGTAGTGATCACAGCCACTATTCTGCTACTCAAGTGATGTATACAAGTTCAGGACTAGGTGTCTAGTAGTTATACTCAGAGAGTCACATTCACTTCTCAAGCTGGGTTATAGTATAGTTTCTGTGACAAATGTTATGTATATTGCCTAAAAAGGCTACCCAGCATGACAATAGAAGACTCTACTTATCATTTTATAGTAAAGGGTCTGAGGTGACAATGTAACAACTTCAGAGACAGACAAGTAGTCTTGATATCAGACACATTAAGAAATATCTAATCTCCAGGATGAAATACAGGAGCCAGAGACTTTCTTTAGTTATAGTATTTCATTATGTTCTCTTGTACCTTCCAAATTGTGGACTTGGCCTTCTCAACTACCATCTTTATTTGCTCTGTGAACTCATTTACTATACCTAGTCCAGAGGGATATTGTTTAAAGCTTATATAGGAGGTTTGTCCAGTATTGAGTGAGAACAGAGTCTGCTAGATAGAAGCATGTATATGGTTATTGTGCTGGATGTAAGGGAATGGCTATCACCCTAGAACAGGGCTTAGCTAAGTACTGGGTTTGTACTTATCTAGCTTATCTTATCTTATGATACCCATCTATCTATTTCCTTATCTCTTGGTCTACATAACATCTCAATTATTCTATTTATCTAAAAAAGAAAGTGCTATTATTGGACTATAACTCACATGACTGTGTATAGACCATTCTTTGTAGTATATATAAGGGCTTGTATTAGTAGATTTATTCTCACTCAAATATCACTTTAGCTTCTAGGACTCTTACTTAGCTCTTTGGTGTGACTTCTAGCTAATCACTAGTTGTTGCCCTTATACTGGAGCTCTGCCATAGGTGTTAAAGGGTACAGACTTAGGACTAAAGCTCTGACCCCAACTAGTGATAATTGAAAGGAAAGAACTCAATAGAGTCCTTTGTTAGATTTCTACTACTACTTATACAAATATTCCATAGTCTGTGTATCTACTTCCCATGGTTATAAGACTATTACTAATAACTACATAGTTCTCACATAATATTATCCCATGCTATTTATATCTTCCCTGTATTATATTTCTGGAGATTCTCTATCAAGTTGAATATGCAGGAGATGTTTTCCTTCTTTGAAGCCAACTCATAATAATAGGTAACAAGTTATACCAGTCATCCTGTTGTTTGTTAACAAAGAAACACAGGTACTGGTCTAGCTCTTGATTAATATGCTTTATCTGTCCATTAGTCTATAGATACCAGACTGTAGAGGATACCAATTGTCACAAAAAAATAACTACTAAATAGTAACATAGAGGTATAACAAAATACCTGTTCAAAGAACTACATAAATAGCTAAACCCTTGTTAGCAAGTAGCCTTGCTAACATTGTCCTTTTAGTATAATAGTAAACTATATAGTATATGACTACTGGTCTATGATGCAACTATAATACCAATTATATTCCCAGTAGTTGATAAAGTTTCCTTGTGAACAGAGCTATAGATTGAGGTCTATGGTCTGAGATTATATATTAAGGAAGTCCATAGAGTTTCTATATGTTATAGAAGAATAGCCTTGCAGCTTCTTCCATGGTTACTATGGTATATATTAAAATGAAGTAACACAGAGTCTATTACTATTATAATAATGTTACATCTAGAGAATCCAGGAAGTTTGACCACAAAGTTAATGCTGAGGGTATTCTATCTCATATTTAGTATAGGGAGAGAGTATAGTTCTCTGACCAGAGAATATCTCACTACCTTTGTATAGAAGCAGAGATCACAGATACTAATGTACTGTCCTATATACCTAGATATCTGGGACTATTAGTAGTTATAGAATACTAGCTCCAGTGTTTTCTACCAACCTGGATGTCCAGTGATCTTCATGTAATAACACAGGATAACTATTCTTTTGTATAAGTCTGGAGTCTGGAGAACATAGATCTTCTTTCTGAAATGGAGCAGACTATTGATATTCAACCATTCCAAGGAGTGTACTGTTTTACTAGAGGATCACTGGAGTTTAAGGGCAGCTTTGGCTACTGGCTCCTTGAAGTCTCTGGAGTGATTGCTTTTCTGGACTTCAGCCAAGATACTATGTTCAACTTTAGTTAGTTCTACTCCTTTGAGGGCTCAAATGACTAGAAGTTTAGGGTGGAGTAAGATAATATTCTCATTGTTGGAAGATCTATTACTATGGTCAGGTCTCTTAAAGAGTATATTTGGTTTACCCATAGATTGTCCTGGGCAATAGTAAAGAGTGAAGTCAAAATAGGCTAGATAGAGAGACTAGTATACTTGCCTATGGTTCAGCTTTCTTGCAGTCATAAAATACTCCAAGTTTTTATAGTCTGTTGAGATTTCTACCAGACTAGTAGTACCTTTTAGAAAATACCTCCACTTTTTTAAAGCATATATAATGGCTAGTATCTTCTTATCATAGATCTTATAGTTGTCATAAATTGCCTCAACTATAACAAAGTGCTATAAATAGAATAGATATGGATTGGAGTTAAATCAGTAGCTGATAAACAATAAGAACAAATAGTATACTTGTATATATAGTAAACTGCAATTGAGTAAAAACTCCATTACATTCTCTTCTAACCCTAAAGAATCACCTTGAGTTAAACCCTAGCTTGAGGTTCCTGAGTTAGTTGCTGACAAAAGAACTCAATTTCATACTCCAAACACTATTCACTTCAAACTCTACCTAAACTTTACTCTCTTATTGTCTTTAATTGGTAATCAGCTAGATCACTGGTCTTTTTGAATAGTAGACCCTAACTGTAAAAAGAACTTGGTAGTTAATTAGGAACTGCTAGTGAAAACTTGGTACCAAATCCAGGTATCATGTTCAAGATCTGATCTAGCAATTGGGTAGTATTGCTTAGTAGATCATCTGTATCTTTTTTTGATTAGTAGAAACCTTATGCTAGGGATGCATTGTCATCCATATACACAGAGAAATAGCATTGACCCCTTAGGAAGGTGCTGTTAGAGTAGAGATCCTCTCCTTGAGGTGATTATTTACTATTTGATTAGAGCAATAGTCAATACAGCAGTAGATATCTAGTTAGGTAAAGATCTTACACCCAAACAGATGTAGTAGTAATTAGTAAGATTAATTTCCTATCTAATCTCCAGAGACAAAACATTATGTTTCTAGCACAATACAACAATCTCATGAGTGACATATTCAAGCAATGGCATGCTCTCATCAAACTAAGGGCAGAACTGGAGAAGAGAAGAGAAAAAGTGTTTTGGCTATAAAGGGTTTAGACACCTAGCCCATAACTTATGAAAATGGATCTGAGATGGAGATACAATAATGTACAAATGAGAGAGAGAGATGAATGGAAGGCTGTGTTCACAATATATCTAGGGGTATATGAATCTATAGTAATGTTCTTTGGTCTTACAAATTCACTGGCAATGTTTCAAGCAATGATGAATGATATTTTGCAGAACTTAATAGATACTAGAGATGTGGTAGTCTTTATGGATAATATGCTAGTGGAAACAGAGAATGAAAGGAAACATAATAAGATAGTGGAAAAAATCCTAAGAAGGATGAAGTTAAACAATCTATATCTAAAACCTAAGAAATGTGTGTGAAAGGTTAAAGAAATTGACTTTCTAGAATTAGTAATGGGAGCAGATGATATAAAAATACAGAAAGAGAAAATGGTAGGAGTTTTGCAATGGCCAAGGCCTAAAACAGTCAAAAATATATAGAAGTTTTTGGGATTAGTAAACTATTATAGACAATTTGTAAAAGACTTGGCCAAAATAGCAAAACTACTACATATATTGATCAGGAAGGATGAGAAGTAGAACTGGGGAGAAGATTAGAAGAAGATGTTTGAAGAATTGAAGCAGGTGTTCACAATACAACCAGTATTGGTGATACCAGATTTGGATAAGGAGATGAGGATAGAAGTAGATATATCAGAATATGCAATAGGAGGTGTGTTGTTGATAAAGTGTGAGGATAACAAGTGAAGGCTGGTGGTCTTTATTTCAAAGTTGTTGAATGAAGCAGAAAGGAATTATAAGATTTACAATTGAGAAATGTTGGCAATTATTAGATGCTTAGAGAAATGGAGGTACTTGCTAAAAGAAGCACAGAATAAGTTTGAGATTTGGAGTGACTACAAGAATCTTTAATATTTTATGAATAGTCAGAAACTGAACTATAGACAAGCAAAATAGGCCTTGTATCTATCAAAATTTGATTTTACTCTTGAACATATACCAGATAGCAGCATGGAAAGAGCTGATAGCCTTAGTAGGCATCCAGACTGGCAAATAGGAGTTGAAAAGGACAACAAGGATAGAGTATTGGTAAAGAAAGAATAGCTTAACATTAAAGCAACACAGGTAGCAAAAATAGTAATTGAAGGAGTAGATTTATTGGAGGAAATTAGGAAGTCAGAAGCAAAAGACAATAAAGTAATAAAAGTGGTAGAAGAAATGAAGCAAGTAGAGGTAAAAATGTTGAAAGATGAGAAGTAACAAGAGAAAGATGGGCTAATATTAAGGGATGGAAAGGTATATGTTTCAAGAAACAAGAAACTGAGAGTAGAAATGATCCAGCTACACTATAATATGCTAGTAGGAGGATATAGAGGACAGTAGAAGACAATAGAATTAATAATGAGAAATTTTTGGTGGCCTGGGATCACTAAGGAAGTCAAAAATATATAGAAGAATATGATATATACTAAAGGAATAAAAATTGTACAGAGGTACCTGCAGAAAAGCTCATGTCTAATACAGTACTAGAAAAGCCTTGGAGTCATATCACAGCAGATTTTATAATAAAGCTACTGCTGGCACAAGGTTATAACAATATCCTAGTAGTATATGATAGAATGACAAAAATGGTATACTTTATACCAACTACAGAAAATACTTTGGTAGAAGAAGTAGCAAGATTGTTCTAGGATAATATCTAAAAGCTGCATGGCTTGCCAGAAAGTATTATTATGAATAAAAGAATACAGTTCACAGCAGGAATAATAAAGGAGTTGAATCTGATGTTAGGAATTAATACAAAGTTGTTGATAGCTTACCATCTATAAACAGATAGACAGATGGAGAGAATAAATCAAGAGTTGGAACAATATTCATCAATTATAGGCAGAAGTAATGGCCTAATTGGTTAGCAACAGCAGAGTTTGTATATAATAATAAAGTATAGACTAGTACTAAAGTATCACCATTCAAGACAAATATTGGGTGAGATCCATACATAGAATTTGAAATGAGAAAGAAAGGAAAGTTTGAGAAGGCAGAAAAATTTGCAACAAGAATAAAGAAAATTTATAAGAAGTGTCATATACCAGAAAATTCAGTATAAATTAATATTTATTTATTAATTATTATTATTATTATTATTATTATTATTTATCTTCTATAGAAGTATTGCATTTCAGACTAGGAGTATTGTGTTTTAGACTATCTTCCTCCTACTCTACTTATAGTATATATACAGGGTAGATATATAGTAGCAATCTAGTTTGTAGATTAAAGTTCTAAAGTCTTAAACTATCTTCCTCTATATTCCTGTAGTGCTCTCTGCTATATAACTCTTTACTCCTAAATTTACCTCTTTTTTAGACAATGTTCTACTACTCTAAAATAAGTGACTACATACATGACAGGAGATTGAGGCATAGTGCATGAGCTGAGGCCAAGGTCATTTCACTTCTGCATTGTCATTGCATTTCCTCCAGACTAGCTGTAAAACCATAGAACTGGAGAGCAACATATATTATTTCACCTAGTAGCATGTTCTACTCTCTAACTTCACTCATTGTATTATTTTCCAGAACCCAGAGTATGTACTCATAGTATATTCATAGTAATTCACAGCATATTATAGCCTTTCCATACTGCTATTTTCTTTTTACTTAACAAGAAGACAGAAATAGCATTAAGAAAAAACCAAGAAAAAATGGAGAAGTATACAGATAGAAAGAGAAGTGAACTAGAGAAATATCAAGTAGTAGACTAGATGCTCTTGAGCACAAAAGATTTGAAGTACCAAATGCAAGAAAGAAGATTGAAAAAGCTGACAGAGAGATTTGTTGGACTTTATCAAGTAAAAAAAATAATTTCAATAAATGCAATAGAACTAGATTTGCCAAGTACAGTAAAGGTATATCTAGTAGTCAATGTCAGTAGAGTATATAGATACAAAGATCAAGTAGAAGACCAGAGAAAAGAATAGCTATTACTAGTAGTTATTGATAGAAAAGAAAAGTATAAAGTAAAGAAGATACTGAACAAGAGGAAGTTTAGAGAGAAAAATAGATACCTAGTACAATAAAGAGAGTATATAGTAGAAGAAGATACTTAGGAGCCAAGAGAAAACTTGGGGAATGCACAAGATTTGGTGGATAGATTTGAAGAAGAATATAGAGGTGTTAAATGAATAAAGAAAAGAAATATCAATAAAGATTGCAAAGAAGAGTTGCCAGGAAGATATATAGCAAAGATATTATATAAATGGGATAATAAGAGGTTTAATAGAGAATATTGGAGGAAAATGAAACAAAATTGAAGACAATAGAAAGCAGGAAGAACAAAAAGAAGAAGAATATTGAAGACAATTTAGGAGAGAGACAAAGAAAAGCAAAAAGCAAAAAGGCAAGAAATCAAAGAAAGTAGGATAGAGGAATAGGATAAAGAGAATGAAATAAACAACCTATGGGACTCTTTGTTATGAGACAACTCCCAAAAAGGAAACTATTTCTCATGCATTTTTTTTTGGATTGACAATTTGTTATATGGTGTGTTATAAGACAACTAAGAAGAAAACTATTTCTCATGCATTTATTAACTTGATAAAAAACATCCAAGAATACAATACAGGAAAGATATAAATAGTGTGGGAAGGATTATGTAAGATATAGATAGTTCTTAGTAAGGATCATATGATTGTGGGAGATAGGTACACAGACCATCTAATATTTGTATAAGTACCTAGGGGAATCCAACAAGGAACTCTATCAAGTTCTTCCTGAACAACCACCATGGTTGAGCTCTGAGTCCTTATGACTTCATGCTAATACAGTGTCCATTCACAGTCTGTGGTATTTCTCATGCATTCATCAACTTAATGGAAAACATTCAAGAATATAATGTAGGAAAGATATAATTAGCATGGAAAAGATTATGTAAGATATATATAGTTATTAGTAAGGGTCATGTAATCATAGAAGACAGGTACACAGACTAACAGACATTTATATAAGTAGCTAGTACAATTGTTGTGCAACTTAAGTCAAGTTAACTCAGCAGCTAAGTCTTTGAGGGTTACAAAGAGAACTCAATGGAGTTCTTGCTCAATTGTGCCAGTTACTTATACAAGTATGCTATTTGCTCTCATTTATATTGATGGTATTCTACAACCAGCCAAGAGGCTGCCAGTTCAATTCTCCTGTCTGTCATTCTATAAATACATATCTTTGGTTATAGTCAAGGCAACTCATGACAGCAATTCAATAGAGAACTCTATTGAGTTCTTCCTGAACATCCACCTAGAATGAACCTTGAGTTTTCACAACTTAGTGTTAACACTCTTACAATGAGCTATAAAGTCCTTAACCATGACAAAGAAGCTATAAATAGAATAGACATAGACTAGAGTTGAACCAGTAGCTGATGGACAATCTATAGTTTAAACAAGGACAAATAGTATACTTGTATATATAGTAGACTGCAATTGAATGAGAACTCCATCAAGTTCTCTTCTAACCCTAAAAAACTGCCTTGAGTTAAACCCTAGCTTGAGGTCCCTAAATCAGTTGTTGACAATAGTTTTGCTCAACTGGAGATAAGGACTTATTATAGAATACTGTGGGTTTCTACTTACTATCTATTGTAGACTGCTAGGACAAGACTGCACTGGTAGCAAAGTCTAAGCTATCTACCTCAATTCAAAAAGGCTCCATGTTCTAAGGTAAGACCAATACTAGAGCAGTAGTTATGGCTATCTTAAGCATTTCAAAGGCAGTTTGCTTCTTGTTTCCCCATTCCTAGATATTGTTCAAGTAGACTACCATAATGCCTTTTGTAATAAAATCTCAGAAAATATTATTCATTATTGTCTAGAAGATAGCTAGGCTGTTTGTTATTCCAAAGAATATTACTAGAGGCTCAAACAGACCATGGTTGATATAGAAGGTAGTTTTCTACTTATCTCTAGGCTTAATGCATATGTTATTGAAACCCCAGTAGATGTTCAACTTAGTGAAGTATTTGGCTTTGCAAAGTTATGCTACAAGTTTGAAGATCAAGGGTAAGAGGTATTTGTTTTTTATTATCATGGAATTGAGAGCTCAATAGTCCTGTACCAACTAGAGGGAACATCCTTCTTTTTGATGAAAAATGCTAGGATGGTCATAGGTAATTTGAATAGGCAAATCTATTTGGTATGCAAATTCTCTTCCAAGAAGGCATCTAGCTTCTTTTGTTCAATAGAGAACAAGGGGTAGATCTTAGTGAACTTAGGCTTGGAACTGAAGAGAAGTTTGGTGACATGATTCCAGTAGTGGTACTCTAGGAGAATGTTAAAATTGTCTTTGGCAAATACAAACTCAAAGCCTTTGGTATAAGGGAGCAGAGGGGCAGAAGGGGCCTGTATTTCCACACTCTGTTGAGCTTCTTCAGCTAGGTATTGGAAGGTGGTAGTAGGGACCTGTATGGCTTCTTTGGAGAGCTTAGAGAGCAGTATAGTTATAAACAATCTGTCTCTGAGTTCCTAGTCTTGTTCATTAGTTCTATATGGAGTATCTAGTTCCTCCTTGTTATTTTTTTAGAAGGAGGGAAAGTCTGGTCTGACAGTATTACATGGCTTAGATCTCTTGTCTCTTCTGTAGGGTCTATTCCTTCTGCAGTATACAATATCCTTTACACTGGAGTAGACATCAAGTCATGTGGACTTCTTCTTTCTCCCAATTAACCTCTGGATTATGATCTTTGAGCTAGGTATAACCAAGGATCAGTTTCTGCTTCTCTAAACTAGAAACAGCCAGGAGTATCTATTTTGAGTATAAGTTGTTTTGGTAGTTGTTTTTTCCATTTCAGTTTCTGAATTAAAGTGTTGATAGTTAAGGTAGAGGGGAAAAATGCATCTTTGGGTTTACTGTTACTTGTATTAACATCTTCTATCTCAAGTACAGTAAACTTACTTACTGAGAGTAGCTAGGGCATATCTTTTGCCAATCACTCTATACAAAATCCTCTTCTGGAGAGGGTTTTGCTTTCTCCACAACAACTACATCTATAAGGGCAACAGAAGTAGAGTGACTCCAGGAGAAATCTCAGTTCATAAATAGAGTCTAGAGTACATTGCAACTTACCTCCAGAAGAAACCTCAGAGAATAGGATGAGGTTCCTAGAGGGTAGATATTTCAGTTATCAGGGATAGGAGTTCAGGAGTAGACAACTAATTAAATCTAGAGTAACACTTATTTAATTAGTTGTCAAAGTTACTCCAGCTTGTCATCTGACATATCAGGAGTGGACTTTGGTGCAGTCTCCTTATAGCATTCTTAAAAGCCATTAGGTTCTTGATTAACTTCTTTTTTTTCTCTGTTATTAGCTGTTGTACATTAAGGCAGTGTGGACAGTCCTTTACAGGGTAACTAGTTTCTTCACAGCAGTAGTAGTTGCATGGAGAGAGGAAAGAGTTTTGATTTTTATATTTTGTTAATGTCCATGGAAACTCTAAGAGATTGGAGCAGAGACAGAGACCTAGAAGAGACAAGTATGGAGAGTACTAGAGGAGTTTGCACCATAGACAAAAGGACCAGACAAGAAGTGGAAATTCTTAAAGGGAGGGAGAACACTAAGTATTGTAATAACTAAAAGGCTTTGTTGGCAAGTTGAGCTTGGTCAATTCTCTAGGCTATATAGTACCATGTCTCGAAATTAGTATCTGCTGGTCTTCTATATAGCATAGTGGCAATTTGACTCTGGATGTTTATCCACAGTCCTTGTTGGAACTTTACTACCAAGGTCCAGAGATCTATATAGCTAGTATTGGAGACCAAGATCTAAAAACCATCTAAGTAGTTATCTACTGTTTAGTTCCCTTAGTGGTAGGATACTCCTTCCAAGATGTTTATAGCATTGGCTTCTATATTAACTAGAAAGAATTGAGTTTGAAAGTATTGATCAAAGTTTGGATAAGAAACATGCTGGTGTCTACTTCCTATTGAAAGAGGTTTTCAGACTACTTCATGGCTTGGTCTTTTTTAAAGAATGTTAGTATCCAGAGTACTTTTTCTTTCTTATAGTTAAATTGCTCCAGGGCCAGGTATATATACAGAGTACAGGAGTTAAGAAATGCATGACCAGAACTCCACTTTTCATGAAAGTCTAGAGGGGATGAGAGTTTTGGGTAAGCTCAAGACCTTGAAGCTGTTGGAAGAGGGTTAATGATATAGGTGGTGGAAGAAGGGCTGTCACTGGAACTGAAAATTGGAAATTCAATACTAGCTGTATAAGTTGCTGTAGTTGGGCAGTCAGGGTAGAAAGGGCATTGTTTCTATTAGTTTCTGAGTTATTCTGTTACTTGATGACTTCATGCAAATGGTATTGCAGATAGGCCAGAATACCAGCTATATCCTAGAGGGTGTTCACATACAACATTTTTGCATGGAGTGGAGTGTATAGAGAGTTGGCTGAGAGTAGGGGAGGGTGGTCTAAGGGAGGCTGTCTGCTGTGTTCTTCCAAGGCTCTGTTTTAGGAGATTCTAAACTGCTATAAGGGCAACCAGAGTAGAATAAGCTCTAGGAGAATCCTTAGTAATATTACACTCCTAAGTATGTTACAACTTACCTCCAGGAGAATCCTTAGAGCTTAGAATAAGGTTTCTGGAGGTGTACTCTACAATATATATACTATTACAGTTTATCTGTCCCTGATCCTACAGTTCTATTGGCCAGGGTCAGAAGTTGCCAAGTTGAACTAGAGGTAATTAAATATTACTATGTAATATTTAATTAGGTGTAGGGTTGCTCTGGGAGGTTGGTCCGGCATTCTAGGGGTAGTGTTGGTAGGGTCCTCTTACACATGGTACAACATGAGGCAAATGCATAATAAGTACAAGGTAAGTTGTAATAGATACAACAAAAAACATGTAAACCTGATATTAAACTTTCATTTTTTTGGCAAGTGCTAAGATACCTAATCTAATAGCCTCTGTAAATCTTGCTGAAATATCTACTGCATACTGTCTCCTCTTGTCTGCATCCTTACAAGATAACCAAACATGTAAGAACAGATCCTTCCCACAGGTTCAACTGCTCAAGTTTCAAAAAATGTGAGAAAGCAACATTGTTCAATATGGTTATGCTAGAATTTGTTGGAACAAATGATAAGGGATGACTAATCATTCTTAGTATTGATGAACAATACATAATACACTTATAATGACTCTCCATATGAATGACGTATATTAAATGTATTCTACTCCTAGAATAGATATTAGAATAGGTATATAAGCGGCCTAGGATGTACTGATAAAATAACGAGATTTCCAATCTATTTTACTGTCTAAAGCCCAACCTTATAGGTAAGACCTAGAGCACAACCATTGTGCTGCATGGTTACTGCTCTTCAGAATTATGTGCCTTTTATATGTATCATTCATGATGGACCAACTTACAAAAATGACTGAGAAATGGGTTCCTTCTGTTGATGAGCAGGCCGAGCATCCGCTTATGCAAGTACCTCCAGATCTTAAATGATGAAGGTGGAGAACAGCAAAGAGCCCAAGAGACCATTTACTGAAGGTTCCCGAAATAATGATAACTAGACCAGGGTAATAACTAAAAATAAACAATGATATGCCAATCTGATTGTCGTTCCGATATTTCTTTGTTTTCCATTTGCCGACAGAGTATCCATATCACTCTTCTGCAGTGTCATGTTGGTCAAGGACAAAATAAAGAGCATCATTTGACTGAGGATTTCGAAAGTGTGTGTATACATAATAGACTCATCCAAGTCAAAAAAACCCATTGCAATATATCATCCACGGATTGTCTCCATCAAGAAAGAAAAGCCTATGTAATCAAGAAGAAATGTAGATGGTGGTGGTACGATGCAAATAGTGACCGACTAACGGTCCATTAAGTCAATGTAGTAGACAGGAGAGAAGGATGCTCACCGCGGTATATCGTCGAAGAAACGGCATTTGATTCATTGAATCATACATCCCGGCTTAGTATCCACATTATCATTTGTGGGGACAGAATCAGCGGGATCCTTGTCTTGTGTGAGGATATCCGCGAGTAATGAATAAAGATTCATAGTGGTATCAAGAAGAACTGGGTTGTACTGGGGAGCAGAGACGAAGATCCTGAGTAAAGCCTCCATTCTGTGCTATTTTGTAGAAGCTCCAAGAAAGCGATATTTTTGGCACAATAGATTCGATTTGAAAGACAATCACAGGTGCATAACGCAAGTAAATTGATCTATCCATGTCAGCACGTCAGCACGTCAGCACGTCTTGCAAGAGATCTCATCCTCTGTATACCCCCTTGATGTCCTCGACACCAAGGCCCTTGTCCAGATACAATGCAGACCCCCCTGGAAAGCTATTCTGAAAGTGAG
>Ga0153978_1000063_pt1 | contig 21206 bp, 22 predicted proteins | sample TSGA062MetaG_FD_104749 | JGI IMG/M metagenome (GOLD analysis project Ga0153978, IMG submission 104749) | Attine ant fungus gardens microbial communities from Georgia, USA - TSGA062 MetaG | ecosystem: Host-associated > Fungi > Mycelium > Unclassified | place: USA: Georgia, Yuchi Wildlife...
AATTTTATGTAACAGACGTTTCCAATCCTTGGCGACGATCTCACAGCGACCAAAGAGCTCAGACGCTGCGCCAGCGACCTGCGACGTCTTCTTGAATCGAACAAATGTCCTGAAGTAGATGATGCGCTCATCGCGCCGCATCGGGCAAAAATTCGCGGCCGTTTGTTCGAGTTGTACACAGGCAAGACAGACTTTCCTAGAACTTCTCGCAAACATCTCTCATCTAATCCACCGTCACCGCGAGCCAAATGATGGTCCTCGGATTAGGGGTCAATGCCTGCGCTACAAACGAGGCACTACCTGGTATCAGCCACCACGACACGGCTCCAACATCCCGCAAACGCCGTCCACGGACGTCAGCGGTGGCCGTATGACCTCGAACGAATCCCAATTCGTGGGGTGGCAAGCAGCACTATTTTGAGGCGTGAGTCTCGCAGCAAAATGAAGGCTCTTCAATATTAGTGCGGGCCGCCTACTAAGGAATTCTAGATACCGGCACGATGCGTCCCCGCAGGTCGAGGCTATGCTCGTGGAGACCTTCCATGAAGTTCCACTGCTTACGAGACGGATCGATACTGAGCTCTCGAGTCCAACATCGCTAACGTCACTGCTAGCGAAGTCCCGGAAATCCCCAAGCCGCACAGCCAGGACAACGTGCCAACATGATAGGTAGTACTACTGACTTATTTCCCGCGAAGGATTTGGGGGCCGCAATTTCATGTTCTTATCTGCGGCACGCTACATAGAGTTCAAACCATAAGCATCCCATAACGTGTCGATTCCCCCCCAGTGAAGGCATCATCAGCCACCAGGAACGGCCGCCCCAAAAATGAGTGCTCAGCTCTCCTGCGACCTGAGGTTGGGAACCGGCGCCGTCCAGGCCAAATAATGAGTATGCTGCACAAATAACAATTTAATAATAGATCTCAACACAGTAGACACGCACACACCTTCGTTTACATATGATAGAATGCTCCTGCCTGCTCTTTTTTTTACGAGATGCAAAGTAATATGGTTGCACAGCCGGCATTCTGGAATCTGGACCGCTTCATTTTGCTATCGTTTTCGCAAGCAGGTCGACGGAGATCAACGGTCCACCAACCGAGATTTCCGGACCCAGCGGCGATCTCGCCCCGTCTTCTGTCCTACTGACCTAACCACAAATTTGACTTCTCTCGCAGAGATGCTGGTCTCACTCGAGGGGGACTAGTCTCCGTTCGCCCCAGCAAAGTCCCCGCCCTAACGACAACCTTTTCGCGGTCTTTAAAAATCTTCGAACCTGGAAAGATCAGCATTTGACTTCATAACCGCCGCCTGATACCGATCGACTCCCACAGCTACGTATTCCAATGGAAAAATCAGTGGCACGATGCCTATAATTCAAGTTGTGTGTATGCTCTCGTTCGTGCATATGGAGCGTCTATATATATAAGGAAAAGTCAGAGTTGCCAATGTCTACTCCGTAGCTACTTCGCAGCCCTAATCAAGAAAACGACAAGCTATTCCGCATAACCCTAGGCTCTTCACGTATCCGCGAGGAAATCATATCCGTGGTAGGCCGCAGCTGGCAGCTGTGGCGTGACGCGGTGCAAAAGAGGGTTCAGGTGCTGGGACCTGCACTTGGGTGTTCCTCATCCTGTTTAGTACGTATTTGTTTAGCCCAACGCAGCCCGCAAGCGTTGCAAAGGGTTTTCGGCCCTTGAGGGCCCTGAGGGAGTTGGAAAATAGTCAAACAAGGGAACCGAATCATGGGGGATGATACAGACCTTGCGCCATTCTGGAGAATCTGTGCGTCCACACGTAACACAGACATACTGCTCTGCTGGGTGGACCTTGCGAATCTGAGACACAGATAAGCCTAAGATTCCTTTCCCCCTCCATCCCCATACGCACCCTTTTTCGTCTGGTAGCTTCCTCACTATTATTATCTTCCATCGGCTGATGCGAGACAACGGGGTAGCTTCCATACAACTCGGAGGTATTCGTGTAGCCCCGTGGTTGATGGTGGTTTCCCTGAGTCGTTATATTATCGTATGGCGTACTAGTATTGTGGGTCAGGTAACGTGTGGTGGCCACATGGTCAATGGAGCGGGGGGTGATTGATGATGCTGATTCACGAGAAGCGGACTGTGCAGAATACATGGAAGCCATCGACGGACCGGTGTTGACCGAAGGAGGAGACGGAAACCGGACTCTCAGATCAGCCAAACGCTGCTGCAGCCGTTCATTCTCAACCTTGAGTTCCAGGAATGTATTTAGCCTAGTTGGGTGGGAATCGTGGAATTCCATAAAGAAAGACATGTCCGAAAAAATCGCGTGAATATGTGGTTGTCGAGCAAACGTTTATGCGCTTACATGGCGGTATTCCGACTTGGATACGGTTTAGCTACCGCGAAAAAACAGCGTGCGCGGGGCTCATCGTCGATATAATGAGGATAACCCTTGACTTCGAATAGAACCTCCTTTGCAGGGGCGGCGTACTCGGTTTGACACTTGAACCGAACGTACGATAGCATCTCGGCGCGCGAGCGCAATGAGTGGTCAAATGACCCGCGGAAAGCATGCTTATCTTCGTCTGAAGTAGATGACACATGAGGACACGAGGACAACACGACGAATAACACACAGCATGGTATACACACCGTTGACCCAGTCGATGAGATCCTTGTCGATGAGTTCTGCGTCCTGCCAACCGAGGAGTTCTGAGACAGCTCTGGAGCAGAAGAGGACCTTGCACTGGTTGGAGAGCACAAAAATAATTGCCTCTGAGAGTTCGTGTATAAGTAGGTCAGCCCAACGCTTCCGCTTGGTAAATTCAAACGTGGACGGTACGAGAGCGGTTGCGTTGGGGGGGGTGGGACTAGGGTTTGGCATTGTAGTCACATTAGACGATGACGAGGCCGACTCTTGGGTTCTGAACAATGACGCTTGCCTATGCATAGGCGGACCTTTCGCGGGCTGCGAACTTAGTGTATCCTATGTATTTTCGAGTCCGGTTAAAAGGCGTGGTTGTTGGGGCTAAAACAAGAATTTGAGAAACAGAAGCAAGGCAAGATAGTAGTTATGATGTCATGAATGGGGACTCATCAATTATATACCGCCGGCTATGACTTCTTTTGAAGCGACTTCTCCTCCTTTCCCCACTGTTCTCGCACCTTCAAATCCAGGGCTTGGCGTCATCTTTATTCCACGTGGTCAGTCGACGTAAGTTAACGTGTCTTCAATTTAAATGGTATGGTATGTCGGCGATCGCCATTTGCCAATTACCCGTCCTCCAGAAAAAGATACGGAAATAAACGTCAGAGTCCATTTGTACGCAAGCGCGGCGTAACCGAACATTATGGAGAAAAGTAATTATTCTAGTAAACTCTATGTGATGTTACTCCCAACAATGGCGCCAAACAAGACCAAGAACTTGAAGAACGAGCTCGTTAAATAATGCAGTAACCTCCGTCTACGCGAATTTCCGCTCCGGTCATAAATTTGGACGAGTCGCTTGCGAGAAACACAATGGCTCCAGCCAAATCCTCAGGTTCACCCATCTATTTGTTCTCACGATCAGTAAAAACAGCCACATCCACGGGGTTCATCTCACCTTGCCCATAGGCGTGAGGCTCTCCCATGTTTTCTGCGCTACGATCAGCTTTCGGCCAGCAACCGTAATGACGTACATTACCTTGAGATCTTGGTCATGAGCAAGGATGGTTTTGGTAAGCTTCGTTAACATGTAGCCAGGACTTCACATTACGTGCGTCAGCTCGTAATTGGACAAAACTAATAAAAGACGAACCTGAGCGTATTAACGCGCACGCCCTTCTTCGCCCACTCAACTCCCAGACTTGAAGCCATATGGCGGACCGCTATGGGGGGTAACGCTCACGTCAGTCCTCCTTGTGGCATCAGAGTCAGAGATTGTGACGCACCTGCTTTCGAAGCATTATAAGGTGTTTGGGGCTATCCCAAGTCAGATCATATTGGAAATGTTCCTGCATCAGCATCCACTCACCTGCGGAATATTGATGATCTACGCAAAGATGTCGTCAACAATATCAGGCGTCTCCAAAGACCAACGTACCGATGCACTCATGCTGGCAACAAGGACGATGGAGCCACCTCCCTGGGGTATCATGTTCCTCGCTGCTTCTCGCGCCGTAAAGAAGGCTCCATGCACGTTGATGTCATACAACCGCTTTATTCGGTCAAATGGGTAACTAAGACGGTTGTCAGCTCCACAGGGCGCTCCCGAACACGTCAAGCGCCACTTACTCAAAAGCAGAATAGTTCTCCACAATGCCTACACATGACAACATGTTACTTCATATTCCTGTGGAGGACGGAAGTATTTACTTACCTGCAGATGCCACTACTGAATCCACTCGTCCGAAGGTATCCATGACTTGCTCGAATGCGCGCTGGACAGACAGCTCTGAGGACACATCACACCCCACTCCGATCACGTTGAAGTCTTCCGGAGTCATGTCGCTGTTAACTTGACGCTCGTCAGCAACGCGTGCCTGACCAAGACAGAAAAAGGACGAACCGCAGGCACTCGAGACCAGCTCAGCTGCGGCATCTTTCGCCTCGGCCTCCTTGAGATCAACAATAGCGAGTTTCGTGCATCCACTAGAATGAGTTAAGCCGAGCATCATTAGATGACAGGAAGGACGAACGATTGGATGAACGCGCGACAGAACTCATTACCTAGACCTCTGGCAGCGCCAGTGACTACACATACCTAGAAAGTCGTTAGACCCTTGAGGAATTGTTTTGACGCTGTGGATACTCACCTTTCCCTCGAGGGAGAAGGAGGGGAGAACGCGTGGAGCCCGCCTTGATGGGGCTGCTGTGCTCTGAAACCTGGCGGTGAACTGGACAGTGCGGTTGAGGAATGCTGATCGCGAAGCGGGGGGTGCACGGGCGAGCAAACTGAACATGGCGGTGTGGGAGATCGATGGTGGGAGGAGGCACAAGAACGGGTTGAATTTTTAAAGTGGCCGCCTTGTCATGTTCTGCTACATAATTTGTAAGTTAGACCCGGTCCGTGACTTACGACATTTCTCCAAACACCAATTTGCGGGGAATCAAAATGTTCAACACTCCAGTTCCGAAATACCAAATATCCTATTCAGTGTCTAACATTCCTGTGGCCAACAGTAGGTTCAAATTCTCCAACCCACGCACGTTTGCTTGCAGACAGCGACCGACAGACGCCTGGTCGCATGATCAAATACACAAGATGATCCGAAAAGCAAGTCTAACTCCACAACGAACGGGGTATATTATACACCGTGACCTCACAGCTCGCAAAAAATGGTATAAAAAGCAGGGGGTAAAAAAGGACCATGCGTACAAGAAAGAATAGGTATAGAGATGCGATAAAAGCGTCAAGCTATGGGTCGGAGGCGACTCCAAGCCCGGTAATTAGATATCAATGCCAACCAAAGCCGGTAATTAGATCTCGATGTCGACTTACACGCGACACGCTATAGACAGGCAAACTTTGATTTCCGTTTTTGCAGCTCCTCCATCCGAGAGTCGAGCTGCGCACGAGCACGTTCTTTCGCACGCCGCTCCTCGTCGAGACGCGATTCGAGCGACTGTTTCTCTTCGACAATCGATTTCCGAACAGTGACGACCTCACGACGTGCTTCCTGCAGTTCATTCCGAAGACTCTCAAGTTGAGAACTAAGCGAGTCTCGTTCCCGCGCGAGTTCGGCAGCTTGTGCACGCGCTTTACGGACTGTGGGGTGGGAAAATTAATGTAATAACCGACATAACGGAGTCAAAAAGATGCCTACGATTCTTTTCTGAGTCTCCTAGCGACGTCTCTAAAGTGCTCACGAGATCCATATGAGTAGCCAGATCGCTCTCGCAATGAGACAATTGCTTGTTGAGTGTCTTGATCATCACCTCTTGTTCACTGATATGCCTTGTCTGTTCGTCAAGTTTGGCGGCGAGAGTCTTGGACTCTATCGGAGAGCCACCAGGTGTAGCCACGGAAGTAACTGACGTAGCAGGAGACTCGGTGGAATCTCTCGAAGCTGATGCCGAATGTGACGAAGAATGAGTAGACAAACTGAACTGAGATTCCTGAGTTTTTGGCGCTGGTGGTGGCGGCATGTTTGGAGGGGGTGTAGGGGGAGGAAGCTTGGTGCTACCATTCATCCGAGTAAACGAGATATTGCGATCGGGTGTTGCTCGTGCCGAGGTGTCTTGGACGACTGAACTACGTGCAATCTGGGCTTGTATGTCGCGCATGGCGGCCTCTTGCTTATTCCTCTCTATCTGCAAGTTATCTTTCTCGTCCTTGACGCGCTGAAGGTTTTCTTGCATTTCAGCGATGAGGGAACGATGTCTGTCAAGCTCGTCAACCATAGACTCGCGCTTGGATGCTTCCTGCATGAATTTGGTCTTCTCTGACCGCGTCTGCTCCAGTTCAGCTATCAGTTTCGCAACCTGCGACACAAGGTTTGCTTTCTCAGATCGTACACCGGCCAAATCGCCTTCCAAGGTTGTGATCGTGGTCGCCTGCTCTGACACAGTCCGCTCATGCTGTGCACGTACTGCAACAAAGTCGTTTGAGGCGACTCTGAGCGTATCAAGCTCTTCGGCTAGTGCATCGTAGTCATTGCACATCGAGTCACGTTCAGCGGAGTACTTCTCCTCAAGCTCAGTAACAGCAGTCTGTGAGCGTTGCCGCTCTGCGAGCAATTCTCGTTCACTTTGCTCCTGAATATCCTTGATCGCGACTTTGCAGGACTCTAGTTCTTCGCGCAAAAGATCATGATCTTTTCGGAGAACCTCACATTCACCAGCGTGTTTATCTTCAAGGCTGGCGATAGTAGACGCGAAGTATTCCCGTTCTTCGGCGATCGCACGCTCGCCCGCTATTCGGGACTCCTCCAAGTCGGAAGTGTGCTTCTCTTGAGCGGCAATAAGAGAAGCTTGAACTGCGGCAAGCGATGCCTCGTGCTCAGCTTTGAGACTAGTTATAGCCGCTGCATGAGAGGTCAGCAGGGAAGTACGTTCTTCTTGAGCCTTTGACTCCGTGTCCTTGTTGGCAGAGTCATGTGATGACTTGAGTCGGGCAATTTCCTCCTCATGACCGCGGGTAATCTCCAGCAGTAACGCCGCTTGCTGTTCCTTCAGAGCCTGAGTGGAAGATTCATGCTCCTCGCGCAGCCTCGCGACTGCGGCAGCGGATTCCTCTTCCAGGCGCGTCAGGGTCTTCGTGAGTTGCTCCACTTGAGCTTCCGACTGTTCCCTGAGAACAGCCATGGCAGTCGCATGTTCCGATTTCATATGCTCGCGTCTTGCTCGGTAGTCCTCCTCTTTGCTTGACAGGAGGCGCGCATGTTCAGCCTTGAGTTTCTCCATGTCCTCCGCATAAGCAGCCTCCTTCCGGGCAACAGCAGCAGCATGCTCGTCCTGAAGCTCACGGAGCGCCGAATCACGAGATGACTCCGATTGTGACAATGAGCATTCACGGGCTTTCTCAGCCATGCGAAGCTCGCTGGCATGATCTTCCCGTAGACGCTCGAGCACTGCAGCCGCTTCGGCAACTTGCCTCTGCAGAGCTTCCGCGTGGTCATTGCGAAGCTTAGTCAGCGCGTTATAGTACTCTTCTTCGGTACGGTGGAGATCGGCAGCAGCTTGCTCATCCTTGGCCTTCATGACTTCTTCATGGTCAGTCTCGGATTTGGCCATAGCATGGCGATGCTCTTCGACAGTGCGTTCGAGAATCTCCTTGGCTTTCTGAGCATGTCGCTCAAGAGTTTCCTTGTGCTCAGCTTGGAGCTTCCCAAACGCTTGCTCGTGCTCTTCCAGGGCCTTCTCCAGTGCTGCAGACGCTTCCGAAAGCTGATCTCGTAGACCACCCAGAGATATCTCGTGCTCGTCTTTAAGGCGATTAGTTAGTTCGTCGACCTCGACTCCTTTGGCATGCAGGGCCTCCTCGTGCTCAGCCTTCAACTTCGCGACGTCAGCGGCGTGACTCTCCTCAGCTTGCTTCACAAAGTCGAGGAGCTCCGCTTCACGCTGTTTGACCATCTCCAACTCAAGAAGATCCTCGTGGTGTTTGGCACGGAGACCTTCGAGCTCGGTCGACATATTCAGCGTCTGCGTGTCATTAATACCTGAGGGACGAGAGTAAGAAGCGAGCGCCTACCTGATCCCTGGAAAGAGTGATCAACTCATCATGTGCACGTTGCACCTGAGAAAGTTGGCCATTAAGAGAGTCAACGAGTTCCTTGTGCTGAGACTCTTTCTGTGCCATAGACCTAAAAATGAACGAGGGTCAGAATTAACATGTGGTAGAGCTGTGGACATACAACATCAACTCGTTCAGCTTGTCAAGGGATTCGTCGACATCGCCATCGGGAGCGTCGCTGTCCGCTTGAGGGAGGAGGTCGTGATGTAGCCTCATGCTCGTTCGCACGGCATTGAACTTCTCAATCGTTAAGGGCGAAAGATGTGTGGAATGGTCAGCCTCTGGGACCTGGTGTTCAGCTGGGCTCGTCGTTGACTGTTCCTTCTCCTTAAGCGAGGACTCAAGAGCGCTTATTTCAGCCTCACGCTCCCTGAGAACCTCTTGCAAACGCATAATCTCCTTCTCCATACTCGTTGCAGAGCGCTGCTCGGTAGGAGTGGTCGCACCGCTATAGGTAGATAGGGAGAAGGATAGGTTTGCATGGTGGGACGGAGAATACGAGAGTGAACCATTGCTTCCGTGGCTCGATATTGAAGCCTCTCGCGACCGTGCTGATGAGAGCTCCTGTGAAAGCGAGAGCGACTGTGGTATTGATGGAGATGACCTGTAAAAAGTTCATAATGGAAAAAAGCAGACTTCTTGCAAGAAATGAATCATACCTTGCGTGAAAAGATTCTACAGAAGACGCTTGCCTAAACAAGGCCCGTCGACTAGCGGCATCAAGAGGAGAATCAAGAAGAGCTTCTCGGCTCCTGGAGGACGTCATCCGACGACGGATCGGTAGAGGCTCCAGTTTATCGATGACTGGAGTCTCCGTTGGGGCTACTAGATTACTAAGCTTAGCTTCTTGAATCTGAGCGGCTAGGTCAGTTATCTCCTGTAAGGCATCCTGGTACTTCTTGGTAACAGATGAAAGATCTCTGAGCGTTGCAGCGTGGATTTCCTGCAGCGTGACCAGCTGGTTTTCGACAGTAAGATCTATGCTGGTGGGCGTGTTCGCGCCGGAGGTACTTGCAGATTTGCCGTTGGTACTCGCGCCGTTCAAGGACTCGAAGCTGCGTTTTGCCAGCTCGACTTCCCCGACCACATCACCCAGCCGGGTGCGATCCTCATTAGCTTCCCTCCTCTTCCGCTCCCAGGTTTCCATCTTTTGCTCAAGCTCTTTGACCTTCTTCTCCCTCTCCTCGAGGTCAGTCCGCCAGCTAGCGCCATCCTGACTGAGGTTCTCCAAGCGTGTCTTCAGAGTCTCTACCTCCTCTCTTCGACGCTCAAAATCACTCTCGAGTCGCTCAATCGTCTGCCGCAAGGTAAGCACAGACTCGTCGGAGCGGGCGAGGCGAACTTCGAGGTCAGCGATATATGAGGTTGAGCGCGATTCGACCTCCTTATAATGGACAAGCTCGCGCCTCAGGTCAGTCAGCGACTCGCTCGATGACATAGACGTTTCGTCATAAGACTTCATCTTCTCCTCGAGGTCACGGACATAAGCCTACGCAGAATTAATTAAAACTTGCTTCATTTGGTGGAAACTCAAACACGAACCTCGGTCGATGCTTCACGTTCAGTAAGCTTCCCCAACCGGGCACGGAGCTCCTCGACATATAATTCAGTTGCAGAATGTCTCTCTATGACCTGATTAAGCTCTTCTTCTTTCTCCTCCATCATGTCATTGGTCAGTCTCAACGCAGCGCGATTTAGGCTTAATTCGGCTTCCATCGCACTGATCGTCTTCTCATATTCCTCGATGACAGGTCCAACGATTTCCTCGTATTTAGCGGTACCGCCTACAGTGCCACCGGTTGTAGTACGGTGCTGTTCGCCAAGCTCGCGACGCAGGCGAGTCAGGTCATCGGTCCGCTGGGCGTATTTCTCCCGCAAGTCCTCGTAACTATTCCGAAGGTCAGTCATCTGTGCAAGGATCTTTTTGGGGTGTCCTTCTACTGCACCACTAGTTGTTGCCAGTGGATCCGCAGAATTAGATTGAAGCATGGCGCCCCCCTCCTTGAGTTGTTTGACCTCCTTGCGGAGACGCGTGACTGTTCCTTGGAGCCATTCAATATCATCCCACCCGTTCTCTTTTTCGTTGACAACCGCACGGTTTTTGATATTTCGCGCGCGATTGGCATATTTCAGGGTGTTGACAGTTTCTCCAAGGTTCCACTCCGTGGGACTAACACAAGCGATCATGAGAGTGTGTGCATTGCCGCCAAGCGAGTCTTGGAGGAGGCGAGTAAGCTTGGAGTCGCGATATGGGACGTGAGAGTTAGTGTGCGACTTCGCACGTGAAGGGTCACCTAACGCCGAAATAACGTTGCCTAGAGCAAGAAGACCGCTGTTGATGGAAATGCCTTCCTTGATTCGCTCACCCGCAGCGGCGGTACGTTTCAACTGTAAGGAAACGTTAGTGTATCCAAAATTTGAGACAAACTCGCATGCGCCAACATACACGCTCCGAACCGGCCAGATCAACGAAGTGAAATTTGGACACTATGGTAATCCAATCACCGCCCTCATCATCATCTTGTCGGTTGTCTGGAGGGCGAAGACCAAGAGAACTTGCGGGGCGCAATCCGCCTCGTCCCATAGCCGCCTGGAAACTCGGAGTTCCCGGCCTACCCATAGTAGGCGAGGACACTCTCGCGTTGGGAGAGCTATTGCCAGTATACAACGATCCAGGACGAGCAAGACGCGACGGAGAACGACCGCCAGGTGGTAGTGGTGAAGTTGAGCGAGTTGGTATACCTGAGCCAGCGTATTTCTTCTGTGTCAGTGTCAGAGAAAAGATGGCATGAGAACGCGAAGATTGAGCATTCATTTCCGTCTCGTTTGTTCTTCTTATTGAAGTGCCCTGGCGAATGAGGCTGTAGAAATTGTCTCATCAAGCTAAAGCCAACTGCTAAAGGAAGAAGACTTACTTCATGACTTCATTGCTATTTCGCACCGATACCTCTCGTAGACCACCCCAAATTATAGACCCGTCCTTCCCTTCTCTAATCTGCACCTCTCGTCGTGCCCCCGTCGCCTCGTCGGAGCTGAGCAGGTCTATCAGATCTTCGTTATACACCTCTATAAATGAGCCTTTTATATTGTAACTCCAGGTTGCCCCGCGTTGTTCCTTGAGTTTTCTCGCCTGCGAGAAGATAGTAGAAACAGCTCTTGGTATGATGCCCATGCCATTATTATGATCTGAGGGGTCCGCGTCAAGGTCTACGCCAGTCATGGTAAATGTCTTTCCACTGCTTGTTTGACCATATGCGAGGATTGTACAGTTGAAACCTTCCATGAAACGCGAGATAAGGGGTTGGGCAGTGCTTGTGAAGAGTGCATGCTGTGTAACACCTGGAGGATGGACTTGGTCGAAAGTGAAAACTTGCTTTTTCCCTGGAGTGGAAGGAGACGCGACAGCAGTGGCAGAGCCAGATGCAGCAGGGGCAGCGGAGGAAGCGTCGACGGTCACGCTAGTAGAAGTTGTGGCCTGAATGGCGGTCCGTTGAAAACGAGCTGGAATGGACACGGTGTCCTGTGTTGTCGTGGGCCGTATGCGCAGGGCTGGATTCAAAAATTCAACAAACAAAACTAAAAAGTATACTTCAAAACACACCGACTTGGACGGATGTCGACGCGCCCGACGACGGCGAAGACGACGAAGGCGCCATCGCAGGTACGGTACTGAGTACAGAGCAGTGAGTATCCGCGTAAATCTCACAGTGCTTGAGCTGAACGGATATTGCCGAGTCGCTACCGAAGACTCATATAAGCCAGTTGTCGCTTCAGGTTATCTAATTACGTAATCCAATCTCATTAATTGTTGTACATACGGCAAACCCAACGTTCTATTCCGAAAACACCACGTTGTACTTATGACAGCAAGTCATTGTGAGCTCGGTCTCCGTGGGGCGGACTTCTCTTCTGAGGGATCAGCAGGTACCATCAATTGCAACTTTCAAGCGTACATTCGCAACTTCTCGTATATTGTTGGATAAATTGTAAGGCAGTCGTCACCAGTTCCTTTCTTTGTGTGACAGTGTGGCCCCCCGTCCCTGGAAGCCATGTCCACGTAACTTATGATGGAAAGGCCTCCAGAAGGAGGCCGCTCAGCCGTAGCTCCATGGGCGCTACGTTCCCACCCAATTTTATCCCACCAACGTGTCCCACTCATCTTTTGTGAAGTCACGTTCCGCCGCACAGCAGTCCGCAGTGCAGAGCCCAGGGGACAGCATACTTGATGATGGAAGCAATCAATAATGACTCGTCTAGGTCGCAAGGTGGCTGAAGCCACAGAGCAAGTGTCGAGTGACTAGCATGTTAAAAGATTTCAGACGTGGGATCAGACTACATTTACGTTGTTCCGTGGACCTTATGTCTTTGAGTTCTGTGCGTGCAGGTCACTTGTACGCAAAGGGTGTTCCAAATAAGGTCGCAATCAACGAGGCTAGTACTACCTAGGTGGCGCTACTTTTGAGTATTATCGTAAGGTTTCTGATGCGGGCTGACACAAAGAAACGTGTTACTGTGTCTGTGAAGAGTAAAGATACTCAGGGATGTGAAACAAATGGGGAGTGTTGGCTCCAATGGCACACCAATTCATCCATTCTTGACATTAATATTGTCACTGTCAACCAGTTTGTCTGGTCACCGCGACTATGGCACCACCTGATGTCACCGTGGATCCTTACGAACTGACGGTATCCGTCTGTCTGACCCGGTCATTTGTACCGTCTAGAAAATCCCGAATTCCTCTTGTATATCTGTTACAATTTCAATATAGATAGGTAATATGGGTATGTTGAATAAACCGAATCACGTGAGAGGGAAGAAGAATGAATGATCGTGAGGGATGTGTCGTAAGGAGCGTGATACTACATGTTAAGAGTAGTTGCCAACCTAGCAGCACACATTAGCTCCTGACCCATCGGAAATGAACAAGCATACTCACTAAGGCATCGCAGAGAGTGAGAGAATGAAGTACGAAAGCGCATATTCCGCCGTTCAAAGCGTAGCCCAGGCTTGCTAAGTCAGTCTATTATGGAAGCCATATCTTGATTGTCTGATCAACGCCGGCCGATGCGATGACGTTCACAAGCTTCTCCAGTTCACCGGTCTTTGCATCCGCGCCGTTCGATTTCGCCGTGGAAACCTTCTGCCGACCCCATGCAAGTGTTGCTACAAAATGCGAGTGTGCCTCGACGGTTTTCATGCATCGCCCTGTAGACAATTCCCACACACGTATCGTCTTGTCATCCGCCGCAGATAGGAGAAGCTTGCCAGAAGGATGGAAAACCAGTGCGCGCACCCAGTTATCATGTCCAGCCTAGGAGAAATTAACAGACATCCACAGACAAAAGAGATGCTCATACAAGGGTCTTAATCATCTGACCACTATGTGCGTCCCAAAGCTTGATGTGTTTGTCTCGAGATCCAGTGGCGACATAAGCCCCAGGATCTTTGGGGCCGGCCACCTGGATGGGAATGACTTGAGATACGCCATTACCACTGTTGAAATTCTGAGCTTACCGGCAAACCCGCGAGCTCGCGGATCGCATCGTATGCAGCGACAGGTGCAAAGCAAACTGCCTCTAGTTCGTTATCGTGCCCCCTTAATTCGCCTTTGCATTCCCCAGTTCGAGGATCCCACAATTTTGCAGTCTGAGGTTTCACATGAGAAAGTGATTTTCTGCAGGAACATGATAGCATACCTTGTCTTTCGATGCGCTTACAAGTAGCTGGCCATCATCCGAAGGCACTGCACAGCGTACCCATTCTGAATGACCGGAGATTGTTCGGACCAGGTGTCTTCAACCAGACGTTGAGTCAGTAAACCAAGCATATAAGTCTGAGAAAGCATTCCTACGTTGATGCAACATCGAAAACGCGAATCGTACTGTCTCGACTTGCACTGACAATAAACTGATCTCCTGGCATGAATCGTACCGATGATACGGAATGCTCATGTCCCACTAAAGTCTTTATGTTCTTCCACTCATTCTCTGAGTCCCATATCTTGATAAATAAGTCAGACGAACATGTCACTGTAACATCCTCACCGATGCCGAGTCGTCAGCGGTGGTCAAAAACGCACGTACTTGTGACTTACCGAGTAAGTGTCCCTTATGGTCAAAATCAACATCATGGACTGCACGTTGGTGCCCCTTCAATGTCCGTTCGAACTCGCCTGTTTCCCAGTCCCATATCTTTACTGTTGCATCCTCGCTTGCGGATGCTAATATTGAGTATTGTGGGTGAAAAGCAACGCGCGTGATGTGACCTCTGTGGCCGGTCAACACGTGTGCAGCGGGGGCTCGGGGCACCCAGTCTGCTTGCATGGCGGCACGTTTTGATGGAGCAATTGATAGTTCTTCCTGAAGAGATGCATTTCTTGTCTCGAGGTCCATGATCTGTGATGTCACATGAGTTCGATCACCGAGTACGATGATGGATGAACGCACTTTCTTCTGCAGCCGTATAACGCTCGTCCATTTCTTCTCCAAAAGACCCGCGTACTTGGCCTTAGGGTCTGGTGTATATTCCACTCCAGTGTCCTGCTTCAGCGCATTGTATGCTGATGTGAAGTTGTTCCCGTGCAGGTACTCTAACATGGATTTATGTCTACATCGTTAAGGTCACGGTCAGTATGGAACAAGCATTCAGCCGGTTCACGCACAGTTCTTCTCTTTGTCGGTCTGAAAGGAGCGCCATTTCGGATTTCGACAACTTGCGTGCTGCCTTGATGCAATTGATTGGAATACGACGCGTCAACCAGCGTTGTCAGTAGGACAGAGTCAAAGATCTCGAACCTCTTGTTTTGCTCTGTTGATTCTTAAGGCGCGTCCATGCCGCATCAGGCCCTTGAATAACTCAACATGTGTTCGCTGCAGCCAGCAGTGCCATACTTATATTATGCAGTCTGAATCCTATCTCTAGTGCTATTGGCATGGAGCGTCAGACGACTTCGATGACCTCACTATGTGCAGTATGTCTCCCACGAGCGCGATGGAGGTCTGTCGTGCTCAGGTTGTCCCACAATACGGTCACGGTTGCGCGATTGTATCTCGCTGTTATACGCTGACAGTCAGTTTTCACGCTCAAACTTGAAGATGGTTCCAAGGTTTTCCCTACCAGACGTGCAGGTAAGCGGATCGATTTAAACTCCTGAGTGACCTCTTTCATGGCCAATTCAACTTGCTGGCAGCCGCTCGAGTGAACTAGCACCAAAGAAGCCGTGAATTTCATGTGCCCTTTCAACCACATGAACTATGGTTCCTGAGTTAATCCTCACAGCCGCGTCCAGTATCTCTTTGATCCGGACCACGCAATCATCGAGGGTTAACGTGGTTTGTGCACCGATGGTACCGTCGTCGTGAGGCCCATGTGAGCTATAATGATATCAGCTCTTGCTCTGGTCATTCTTTCTGCCTTAAAGACGTAAGGCTTCGTCAGCAGATCAAATTCATGTGCCAACCTGATCATTTTCAATCTCCTTCTCATAGCTCATCCCTGTCTCCTCCAAATTCTGTCGGAAGACACCGTCAATAAGGCCAACTGTGGGGAAGTTCTGGACGCCGGTGAAGCCCAGGTCTTTGACCTCCTTCAGCAGTTGTGACATATCCCGAAACGGATCCGTCCCGCATATCCCAGCCAAGACCGGTGTATTTTCACGATGGTCAGAGTTTCATGGGCCATTTCTAGCATGATGGCATTCGCGTCGCCATAAGGCATCAGACCCTAAACAATTTCCTTAGCCAGATCTTTATGGATATAGTAACATCACGCACTGCCAAAGATCCTCTACCAGCCATCCGATAACGACTGGAGTTGTCAGGATAATCAGATCAATTCCTCCCGCCTCTTGTGTCTTCGCACTCAGCCCAACGCCTGCGCCCCCTCCGATGATCGCCATCCCATGGCTGATACTCTCTTTCAGCAGCTTCAATCACATTGATGCGCACTTCCTGCGATGTATGCTCAAAACTTGGTGAGATCATGGTAGACAAGTTGAAGGTCGCGCCTAGAAATAAGACGCGTGTTATCCTGCCCTTGCGCGGTTTCCCCGGCATCGATATAGAACAAGGACCATTTCACGATGCTGATGCGGACGGTGCTCTGCCGGGCGCATTGAGGAGTGGTTTGCAATGCCCTGTGGAGGAGCTTGATATGAATATCAATGATCCCTCATTCGCATTGACAATTACCACAGCGTTGCACGAGCTAATACAAGCGGAGTGTATTGGTTGCAATGAGTAGTAATCATTGTGGGGAAGGGAAATAGCAAGTGTAAATTTCGATCGGAGTACCAGTATAGCATGAATGGGGAATAACAGGCGGAACAGTTACATTGTAGCGAACAAGCGGATATCCACGTCCATTTGAAGTCCTATGTCCATGGCCGTTGTACAACTGCAGTGTAAGTATAAGGGATGACATTCACTCTTGGTGAATATGCGACAAACCAGGCTAAGGTTACACAATCGAACGAAAAAAGGAAGGATACGAGATGGACAAACAGTGATTGATATATCTGAACTAGAGAAGTGGATTCGGCATAACGACTGAGATCTATATCCAATGTTAGTGATCAAGATATTTTTCATACATCCCTCCGTAAGGGGAAAAGGGGGCCATCATATAATCGTGAATGAGCTAGGTTCAATATGGCACATTGCCCATGCTCATGAAGTTTTGTCCATGGGGGCCAGGGCTAGGGTGGCGCAGGACACTCTGGTGCATGGCCTGGGTCTGCTGCATACCGAACGGCGGGTTCATCATGCCCATGCCCATCTGCATGGAGAGCATATGCGGCGATAGAGCGCCACCCATGGCCGGCGACATTGCTCCGTACATAGCAGGAGTATTCGCCATGTTCGCCATGTTCGTCATCGAGAACATAGTCTGCTGCTGCGGGGGAGGGGAATGAGATCGCGGGGTCGTACTGTCTGGTGTGGTTCCTTGTTGCTGTGGTTGCTGCTGCTGCATCTTCTGCATCGCTTGAAGCTACTCGCGAGGAGAATACTAAGTCAAATGCAAATACAACTTTTCGTTCACGCACCTCGTAAAAGGCAAAGTCTTGCAGCAGGGAAGTTCTGGCAGGGTGAGTGTGGAAGATACGGAGCATTTCTTGTCCGGCATCGGGTAACAACTCTTGAGTGTCTCGAGAGTTTGTCACCGGCTTGCGTTCTTGGGTGTTACTAACCAACAATTAGGAGCCAGTCCGTCTGGTCGTGAGCGACTTACTTCAGGCGGATGTGCCGCAAATTGGCATTCGGAATATCACGAACAAAGATCCATCGCACTTTGAATACACCTTTCCACTTGTCGGATGCCCATACTGTGCTGCTTCTTGTATAGTCAACCTAGGAGGACGAAAAGTAAGAACGAGTAGGTCAGGGAAGAAACGATGCGTACCTGAGTTAACATCTCCGCCATTCCGCAAAAGTGTCCACTGGAGTGACGGTGAGTATAAGTTTGACATCAAACAGGGATCACTTACCTAGCGTTCACGCTGAAAAAGAGGTAGATGGGACCTCTTCCAGCGCACTCTTTGAAGGCCTTGTCCAGCCTCTTGTTTCCGGGATCCGTAGAACTCCATATCTCGTATTTGAGAGATTTGTGAACATCATCTTCTGTATACGACTTGATGACGAAGTAGCGAGCCTAGGAAGTGGCTTTAACTGGAGGCATCATTCAAAGATAAACAACGTACAAAACCGGGGTGGATATCAAAAGTGGATGGATTATAGCCCTTTCCAGCAATCAGAGACGGAACATCAACCGGAGAATTGATGTAGCCGGGGGTAGACTGATCACGTGGCATTTGTCCTTGAGAGTTTCCCATTCGAGGAGCTTGAGCACTTTGCTGGTTGAGATACTGCGGGGGGATGGGCGGTACATCAGGGATATTGCCCTTGTGACCCTGGCTGTATCGATTGTTCAGGTTTGAGTTGGAAGTGCGCTGGCCTAGGAACTTGTCCCTTTGCTCCCAAGACGCACCACGGTCGGTGTCGCTCATCGAACCAGTGTGACTTTGATGCATTTGCTGTTGTCCCCCCATAGCTTGAGCATATCCGGGGATGTTGCCAGTCCCTGGGCCAAGCTGTACAGTGTTCGCCTTGCGCTCGTCCGCATCAGTTTTCAGGTGTAGTTTGCGAGACGAACCAGTATTGGCAGGGCTGTGCGTATTTCCTAGACGCATAACAGGGGAAAGGGAGGGGGGTGGATGATTAGGGTGGAATCGGGGAGGATGGATAGATTGTCCTTGATATCCCGCATTGGTAACATAAATATTGTGGCTGATGTCGAGATTGGAAAGTGCACGAGCGAGATCATCAGGATTTCCTGTTCCTGGGGTAAATGATCCACCTGCGGTCTGCCACTCCCAAATGCTGGGGGTGCTCCAAGGAGAGGACCGTCCCATAGGGCTTCCAGGATACTGTCCTTGACTTTGGACCGCGTACTGCTGCTGGGCGGCCTGAGGGGACCGGGAGTCGTAGTAGGACTCGTCTTCGTGTGGATTGACGAGTTCCTGTTCCTCGTTGAATTCCTCCTCGCCATTTGGAGGGCTGGGGGTATGCGCAGCCGGGGGATGGTGCCCGCCTAGAGTCCCCGCACGTTTGAGGCCTGAAGAGGAAGAAGTCATCTGCCTGACACCACTCTGGGCTCCATAAGTCAAGCTCTGGTGACGTCGTACGCCCGAGCCGGCGGGAGGCGGTGAAGGCACATGCGAAGTTGAGTACTGAGGTGAGAGAGGCGATGGATTGCCAGAGGATTGCAATTGGGCATCAACGACTTGTTGATACTGAGCAGAGTCGGAATTGGAGATCTGTGAGAAAGAAGGATGAGACGAAAGTCGACGATGGATCGCAGTATAGGGCGAAACTGATGTGAACGACATCCGTAGTGTGGAAGTCGCTAACAACGATGCAGGGTGATGTATAAGAAGTGCAGCGACTCACCTCGTCTTCGTTTTGCAATGCTCTCATTTCACTTTCCCAGTCCTCTTCGTCACCTTCGTGACCAGCGATGGTGGTTAAGCTATTCTTAGTTCCTGGAGTGAGATTTCCAGCCTGTCGTGAGCTTTTGCGGCCATGCAATGCTAGAAGGAATGCAAGGTAAGATATGAGCAGGATTCCAATGTGCCTTTTACATACTTCGGTTGTACTTTGTTGGGAGCGAACTCTGTCGGTGCAATGAGGTCTTCTCACCTACTGCGCCGACTCCGCCGACCCAATTGTCATCGACGGGCTCGTCATCATTCCCAAGTTCTTGCTCCTGTGTTTCCTCTGAGATTGGAGCACGCGCACCAGCCCTCGCTATGCGAGATGATGCTGAAATTGTGTGATAACGCCGGACACCAGTTGAAGGTGGAGATCCTGGTACAGGAGGAGGGGAGATCGGATGCGTCCCCTGCGACGACATCTGCCAGGAGTTTTACGTCTTCTGCTCTAACTTGACTTGGATGAAGAAACCGTGCAGGAAGAGAAGATGAAGCGACGATCAGGTGAAAAATTACAGGCAAAGTCCAAAAGGGTGGACAGCGTGTGTGATTTGCCGGCAGGCGCGCGTTGGGAGCTTGCTAGCTTAGAGCGCCACTTGACTCGTGACCACACTAGAATCATCCCAAGGCTTTGCAGGTGTGTTATAGATCTATTAGTAATTTACTTGTAGTGTAAAATCTGCTAGGTCGCATCCAGCAGTCTTATATACTCCATGGATATCCAAGGCTGACGCCTGAACGTATCTGTCTGTCCGTCCTCCATCAATGCAGCATACATAATATCTGGGCAGCAAGGCTGTCGCAGAAGCACCTTGGGCCAGTAAAATTTCGTGCGTGGCTTGATTCGCACGCTTGCCCCCGTCTTTTCGTAAGTTTGTAGTGTGCTAACTAGCTCCTCCGGGATCTGTGATAGATCAAAGCGCACAAGGAAACGACAGTCAAATAGGACCTCCAAAGTGTGATGGCCACGACTCATGGCGGTCACGAGGCGTTCCGTGACATCGACGTCCAGCTTTGGCGATAGTACTGAAGTCTCCAATGCATGGTATGGAACAGCAGGTAATCTGGACGCTATCCAGGCACGTCTCTCGCCTGCATGCAACTGGAAATCATAACATTGGGTACCCACTCGGAGTCGCCTCTTAGCGCTAAATATTGCAGGCTGCCAAAGTACTCCACCACCTGCAGTAAATGGTGCGGCACCGTCAGATCGCCACAGAGTATCGATAATTCGCTGGATGCTGGATTTGCGTCGGTTACCGTCCGCACGCAAAGAACCCCATGGATGGAACGACACATAGCGCATGACACGAAGTACGAGGGCGAGTCGAACGGTTGGATCCATAATAGTAGGCAGGGCATGTGAGGAAAGGAGAAGGGTACCTGGAGGAGACGGGAGTACTAGATTTTTGATGTGGAGCGTGACTATAAAACCATGGAACTCCTTATGAAAGACGTTGTTATGTGATAGCTCACCTTCGTTATCAACGTCCTCAAGTCGCGAGGAAAGAACCTTCACAGCCCCATGAAGTTGGTGTATTCCACCTGTGACATCCATTGGGGTCTCCTGAAGGTCAGCCGCAGCCACTTTTATCTTTTCAAGAGATCCAGCAATGTGTTCTGGTAGCCCGGAAAGCGCAGACTGCGTAATGGTCAGAAATGCTGGGCATATATATATGAAACTAAAGGTTACCATGTCTTTGCCCTCTTCCTGCAGCTTTAGCATATGCCTAATCGCATTCCTTAACGTGACTTCAGGTTGGAAGTTGGTCGGGTCATTCACATAATCGAGTTTATGCTCTTCACATGTAGCAAGGATCCTGTCCTACAAGTTAGCCATCAACAAATCACGCTCGGGTCATGTAAATGAACAGCCCCGACCTTCCTAACATCCAAAAAAGGTCTCACAATCCAACGGTTCAATCCATGGTGACCAACCCACCCAAGACCGTCTTCTACATCTCCGGTACCCATTCCCCATCTGCGATGCCGTCGCATGCCCCCTGCGCC
>Ga0153978_1000067_pt1 | contig 20661 bp, 22 predicted proteins | sample TSGA062MetaG_FD_104749 | JGI IMG/M metagenome (GOLD analysis project Ga0153978, IMG submission 104749) | Attine ant fungus gardens microbial communities from Georgia, USA - TSGA062 MetaG | ecosystem: Host-associated > Fungi > Mycelium > Unclassified | place: USA: Georgia, Yuchi Wildlife...
CAACTCGCGATCTGTCATGGTACTGACACGTTCTGCTCAGTCAACGCCATCCACTGGCAGGATCAAACCTCGCTCTAGTATTGGGAGCCCAACAGAACTTCCAACACCAGGTGCATCTCCTCGCCGTATTCCCCACTGCAAGACATGCCACCGACCCAGGCAGGGTCATCCTCGTTCCGGCTGTCCTTATGCTGAACCCATGGAGTCACCTCAGAGTAGTGGTACCACAGAGGATGGTATTCTGGACGACCTGTCCTCCTTGCGAATTGTGAATCCCAACGACGAGTCTCCTTCCTATTCCACTGAAACGCCCACCCAATCCAAAAAGCTCAAACGTCGACTCTCTGTTCGTTTCGCCCTTCTTCCGGCAGGAAGTCTTGCATCGCTCTCTAGCACATCCTCTGACATCGCGGAGAGGCTTCTACAGCCAGGAATGATGAGTAGCATGTCTGCCGATGATGAGAACGGTCAAAGTCCAATATTGCAATGGAGACGATGTTTAACTGGTCCTAATTCACCTCTGGAAAACACTGAGGCGTCGGGACTTGATGCTGCCGAGAAAAGGAAGTCATACGCAGCCAATCACAATCGTCAGGGTACTGTCCTGTCACGTCGTATGCCGGGCACGCTGCAGACTCCAACTCCGAGTCTCGAGTCCACAGAACTACTCTCCAGCCAGTATTCAAGTGACCATGTGAATGGAGTCGACTTTCTTGATCCTGAGCCTGAAAGGAAGCCGATACCTTTGGCCCGAACGATGAGCGCAGACGAGAGATCATTGTTCCTTGATAACCTCGCACAATCATCGGGAGCTGCACCTGCCATGTTATTCTCGGTTCCGCTAGTCGATCTTGACACCGTGAAACGTGACGCAGAGAAACTAGGTTTCAGCGTTCGAGTTTTACCGAATGGAACCTCCCAAGGCCACCGATGGGTTATATTGGCCAAAGAGGAGGGTGCAGCAAATTTCCTTGAAAAACGCCTCACGGAGGAAGAAGAAGAGCAGAAGGCAAAGGGGAGGGGAGGACATCTCGGTGCTGCTGCTAGCGGGGCATTAGTGGGTGCTGTAGCGACGTTCACCGGATTAGCTTTTTCTTGATATGATATTCCTTCCTAACGATCATGTATTTTGCATTTGTACGTGTACAAGTGTGTGTCTTGTTAGTGTGTCTATCACTATCTCTGTATTAGTACAATGAACGACTGTATTACTTTGCCGGCTGGTAGTAGGCACGTGGGTTGTTTGGAGTCGAGCTGTGCTAAACAGTGTGCGGCAGGTATCTTTGCTGCTTGCTACATGAATCTAACCGAAATGTCAACATCCGTAGGAGACACCCTGGACAATTTTGAAACGTACACTCAGGGAGCTGAGCAAGACGAAGAAGGCTCCGGGGATCTTCCAACTTACAACGATGTTGCCGCTCACAGCAGCCCAAATTCACGGTGCGCACAGACAGGAAAGCATATCGATCACTCAAATCTCACCCAACGATTGATGGCAGCTTTGGTCGCTGGAGAGGCTGGATAGAGAAAAGGTGAGCACATTGGCGCTTATTAGTGCGATGCCAATAGACTGATTATTTGCGCCGGAACTTAGGGCGGCAGAGCGTTATGCAGACATTACCCCCGAGGAAATCGAGCGCAGGCGAGCTAGAGGATGGAGTGGCGACCAGCCTTCGCAACCTGTATGTCTACACTTCCCTCTGTGATATGTAGATACTTCATATGCCATCTAGGATGATTGTCATGATTCCCTCGTCCCCGCTACTCAGGAACCACACCTTCTGCAGCATCACAATCGGAGCTCAACCCCGTTGCATTTAAGGATAAATGCAGATCTTCCTGCTCCTCCTTCTCCCTCCCAGACACTTGATTCATCAATAATTTCTGAGCCCTCGCTGGAACCTTCTCTGCATATACCACAGGAACATCTATCTCCAACTAACCTCTCAATCTATCATTTCGGATCACGTTTCTTACCGCATTCAACTGTACCGATCAGATGTATCCTTCCTCTCCAGCGCGATCGTCTCCTGCTCATAGGCACAGATAGTGGGCTGTCGGTACTTAATATGTTCCCTGCAAAGTGGGCTGATGAAACGAGCGGAGGTACTGGTCTCATTCAGAAAGGTCCCGCCGACGCGCAGGCCAGAGTAATCTGGCAAGGGGAAGCGTATGTATATTTTATTTGTCTTTGTCCCATTAGTAACCTCCGGTGTGGTGCATTGTGCGGTGCAGTGTTTATCAGATGTCAATCTTAGAGTATGAAGACACTGGTGAGATGACGCCGCAAGGGGTTGTGCTAGCATTGGTGGGCCCTGAGCTCGACGGACCTTCATCTTCTGGCTCGTCCCAAGAGTCATCTCTTAGGATGTACAATCTTGCAAGCTTGACAAGCCTGGCGAGGTGGACTATCTCCCAACAAGTAAGAGAGCTTTCGGTTCTTCCCTGGTAGTATCGTCGCACTCACTCAATTGGATAGGTTGCAAAGCCAATCAATTTGCGTAGGTCGCCAGACTGGCATCCTCAAGAGACTGTGAAGAAGCATAGACCAACAAGTAGCATCACTAAAGGCCTGCGGAATCTTATGACCGAGGGGCCTATTCGCACTCGACCGACGATCTTGCCAGCATCACAGGGGGGTACAAAGCGACCGCCAATAAAGAAGGATTCATCTTGGGATATCGTCGATGATTTCCCATTGCGCTGGGCCACTGATTTTACATCCCTTTCATCGAGCGGCTCCAGAATGTCAAATACGGGTGTAGTCTCATATGCTCTCTGGCATGAAGGTAGTTCGAGATCTACCCGGCGTGCACTGCTTGCTGTGGCGACTAAGAGTAACATATTTTTATACGAGACTCCCAAAGGAGAGAGGGCTTTTCATTTTGTGAAGGTATGTGCCGATCCAGTGTGGTGAACTAAGGTTTATGTTTGAATTTTTGCAGGAGTTTTATACGCCGGTGCAGCCGCGCTCTCTTACTTTTGTCCAGCAATCTGTGCAAGATACTTTTCGATCACCGTCTGATGTCGCACCTCCTGGAACATCTAACGGATATTACCATAGCCGTGCATCCTCCGACAACTTACGCACACCTGTAGTTGCTACATACGGGGCGCAGACAGCGATTTTTGTGGTATTCGACAAAAAGGCCGGTATTATACGGATAGCCGATTCGGCCGTCACGGAAGTGGAAATGGTAGAAGGTATAGGAGGAGGTATCAGTAGTTTTCCCTCAATACTTGGAAGTGGATCCGGTGGAAGCATTGTGGGGACTCTTGGAACCCGCCGATCTCGCGTTTCCCTCGACTTGGCTGCAAAAGAACACAAGGCCCCTTGGATTCTACCTTCACGAGTTGAGATCCCGCCCATAGAAGCGTTACACTCCGACAGCAGTGTATACCTCCTCACGCGCGGAAAATCCACGCATATTGTTGCCTCCCCTCTTCCTGCGTCTATTCCAGTCACACCTCCTTTGTACACCGTTACCTGGAATTATCCGCCTTCAAGCGTTACCGCGCGAACGCATCTACCAGCGTCAAACCAGTCACAAGATGGTGCTACCGAACCTGCTTTGCAATTGATCGGGATGGGTGAGGAAGGCGTCGAGGTGCACGAGGTGCCCTTCACGTATCTCTCGGGGAACTACAAGGGTAAGAGCAAAGTACTTCCCGAGCCTCCTGTTGCGCAGAATGCAATCGGCGAGACCGGTTTTCTCACCACTGGAGGCCATTGGAATCGGTATATTGGTGCGTCTCAGGTGGAGAGCTTGAATTCCGCCATGTCTGCCAGCTCGATTGAGAGCGTCGGGACGGAAGAACTTGTGTCGCGTGTGAGGGCAGAGGAAGGCGTGTATGGGTGGTGGCGGAAGGAGTGGGAGGATTGGCGAATTTTCTGGTTAGGAAGTGACAACAACGAATGGATCATATAGCTATAGGCTGGCGAACGACATGCTAATCGTTCACCTGATATTAATGTATCTACATGTACTATCCGCTGTGACATGGCGACGGTACTTTAAGTAACAACCGAATAGTCCAAAAAAACAACGCAGTGCAGTCGATATTACACATGCAAGAGATATTGATATACTGTATAAATCCCGTGAGTAGTGACGATAGATGGTAGAGCGCGAGGCGGTTTCTACACAACATAATATAGCATGAATATCATGGCTTCGGAGAGTTCACTTGCGACGAAGATCCTCCTCCAGTCTCATCCATAGAGTACCTAACTCTGTGCGTTTGTGGGCGAGTGTCAGGTTGAGAGGACTGAGGTTTTCGAGCTCGAATAACGACAAATGATTTTCCAGCATCTTTTGGGGAGGAATCACCCACGGGCTCCGCCTCACCCACGAAACTGTCCAATCGATCTCCGTCGCTATGCCTGCGATTCCTTCGAATATTGAACCAATTCCTCTTCTTTGGTTGATCTGGATCACTGGATCTTGATTCACCGTTGTTTGTCTTGGCCATCGTCGATGGACGCTCCTCCTCTGGGGGAATATTCTCAGGTGTAGCACTCAATGCAGCCACATCCCCGATAATGATTGCTGTTTGGCTCTTCGTGCGATGGGGCATCATTGCGCCAGGAGGAAGTGCAGAGTTCGTAAGCGTAGGAAGACGGACATTTGCCATGGAAGCAGTTGGAGTAGGCAGTTGTTCGTCATGGATTGTCTTCGATAAACTTCCGCCAGGCGCTGGCCCACTGCCCCTGCGCTCCATGCTAGGAAATGTGAAGGTCGAGCTCCCCGATGCTCCGCCGGCAATCGCATAAGGAGATTCATAGTGGGCCCGGCCACCGCCGACACGGGAGAAGCCCGAGTTTTGAGGAGGAGTGGTGTTGGATGCCCGGTCGTACGAGAGGCGGGAACCTGGTCCTGGGAACGGCTGCCACGCACCCATAATGTGACCACTTTCCGCATCGTCATCGCTATCTTCTCTGTATGGTTGCAGGGCGTGCTCTGGTCGCAATACAGACGGTGGGGGGCCGCCGGAATGGTGTGAGGAACTGGAACCTTTAGGTTTCTGAGCGAACGATGCGTTGGGTGGTGTATGGGAAGATGAATCAGGTGCATCTCGAGAAGTGTCTGAATGTCGTACTTCCGTGGCTTTGTATCGTCTTCGTTCGTGGCTACTTCGGGGGCCACAACATCCGGAAAGAGAAAGCACACCGATTAACCCGCCGTCGACCGCCCGTCTGGAGCGATCGAAGCCGATCTGACCCGCAATACGCACAAGTGCCTCAATGGCTTTGATAACAAGAATCAAGAAGAATGCAAGGTAGACTAGGCAAAGGACGATCAGTATGCCATAGGCTATCCAACCGGCGGCACCTGAGCCAATTGAAATCTGGGCAACGAGCTCTTAGTCACGAACTATGAGGCAACATATGGGCTCACGGTTGGTGTCAAAATCACTAATAATACGGCAACCACAATGCGCGCAACGCAGAACAAGAAGCTGATAAGGCCCATTCCAGCTCCTGCACTCCAAGGCAACCATACACTGGTGACCAAAGCACTGACAACTTCCGCCACCAGAATGATAATCGCTTGTGCTGTCCCGCTATGTTGTCCACATCCTATAGTTACCCCGAGGACAAGATTAGATAGGAAAAGTAAGCCCGAGAAAAGTTGTGAGTTCTGGCGGTAATGATTGTAGAGAGGCCCCAATGCAAGGAGAGTCCGTGTTTCATCGTATAGCTTAGTTGTTGGCGTCCTGGCTAGCCGCAGGAGTAGAAAAGAGGGAGCGAGTACAGAGAAGAGGGCGAAAGAGAGGGCACCAAGGGCTAATGAAGAAGCTGAGTTGCCTGCAGAAATTTCATAGCAGGAGAATATGGTGACGGGTAAATGAAAAAGGACTAGAACGCGCACAAGGTTTCCTATGAGCACACTGGAGTGAAAAGAGCTGACTTCTGGTCGAAGCCAACGTCTTCTAAGGAAGGGGTAACTGTGGCCAAAGCCGGTCGATGATCCATCGCCACTTGTGTGTGTGTCAAGCATATCCTTGCTGGACGCTGAAAGCCGTCGACTTTGAGCCTTCAGAGTTGGGCTGGTAAGGTTGGTAGAAGCTGGTAAAATGCCCGACGGCCGTCGAGAAAATACCCAATCAACCATCCACACGAAGAGACTGATGAAGATTGTCCCAGCTATAATGGCCAAAAACAGGGTTAAGCAGATCTCAAAGAGATCTTGTGGTTCCACTCCAACGCTCCACGCAAAGGACTGCATTCCATTCGTAGTGTTGGGTGGAAGTAAGAAAAGTGTGTTCGGGATTGATTGGTTGATATAAATAGCAGAAGAGGTGTTCGCTAACTGATCAGCAAAATTTGGTGGGGGGTCATACGTTTGAACGTTCAACGGGTTCCAGTGCATGGAATCTCCGTGCAGCGTGATGTCTGCAACGCATTAGACCTCCGCAAAGGAACGTGCAAATCCAAACCTACTGTAAGCTAATGATGCCCAGGCGGTCTGCGAAAGCAGGGGATCTAAAACAAATAAGAAATATTGTAAATTCCATTCTCAAATAGATACTAACAGATGAAGGGTGGCCACTGGACAGCAATCATAGCTAGTGCTGCGCACCACTGCGTGTGAAAGACGATATCACGCAAAGATGGGGAGCCTGAAGACCGTAAGCACCGTAAAAACAAGAAATAAGTGAGGTTGCTCACAAAATCTCATGAGTGCAGGGGACGTTGCAAAGCGTTCACCACTAATGGCACTAGCAAGAATGAATCCAGCACTCTCAAACCGCTGCCAGATGCCCGGACCTGGCCTGCTAAACCCCCGACCCCACGCAGATACGATACGAGCAATACCAACGACAAACCAATAGGCTACTGCAAGACCGATTGTTGCCCAGAATATGATGTGAGCATTGCCATACGGCGAATCGAGTGGTCCTGGATGCAGCGGTGTGGTAGCGACACTAAGGCACAATAATTCATTTCCAGACGGATCAACAGCACGGAGTTCTGTGTTCATAGTTGTTAAGGAATTCTTGGTATTGAATGGTATGGAGGCAGAGAGGGCAAATGGCCCGGAAGAGATGGGGCAATGTGTGGAATTTATGCCAACAAGGGAGTCACATAGCGCTGAGCCATTACTGAAGGTAACCATTGTAAGTGTCGTAGCTTCCGTGAAGAGGGTAGCTTGGAGCGAAAAACATGAGATACGTAGTGAAAGAACATGAGGAAGAACACTCACAGAGACTGTTGCTATCAGCTGATTGTGCGACGATCTCTTGAGAGGCATTGCCAAAAATCGTGATGTTCAGAGTGAGTCCATTGATTATTTGCGAGTACACTGTGTCAACCGAGAGCTTCTGGGACTCATTCCCAGAGAAACAGTCATAGAAGGGGAGTGTTGCGGGTTGTGCGAATGTGGAAGGGAGAGACAGGGAAAAAGACAGAAGAAGAAACACCCGCGAGACCGAGTAACATGGGGACCATAAGATGAAGGCCATCGTTTAGCACGATGAACGGGAAGATACTATGCACTGGTCAACATGCACCCGTTCACGGCCAGTCGAATCCATCCTGATGACAGTTTGCCACGCCACTGGCACCACAACACGGACATTATGTCCGTTCAGGTTCATTGAGCGCAACAGGGACAATATACGTACCGTTCTCAACATTGATGCTCGTCGGCGTCGTATACCAGGCTGGTGGTGGTTATGTTAGGTTGGTAGGTGGATTATCAGTCTAGCCAGCTTGTACACGAGCCTGCTGTAACTCTGCCATTGCACGTTCCTCATCATGTCGATCGGTTTTTGTACCTTTGCGTCGTATCAACAAGCGAGCGATTTGGAACAAGATGTCAATAATAATTCCGATTCAGACGAAGTTCAGATAGAGCTCAAGCTCTGACCCCTCCTACTAACTTACTATTCGTAAGTAAATAAAAACAGGCGATCACGTGATGAGGGTACGACCTTGGCAGACCCGTCTTGAATATCTTGATTCTCCTCCGACAAGGCATGAAAAAAGGATCTCAGTTGTCTCAGCTCAGGTCAGCCTTAGCCCAAGCGGGGGTTACAAAGACTTCACAGAATGGCAAAAAACGCAAACGTTCAGGCTCAATTGACCAGGATAAAATTAAGAAGGCAGCCAAGCTTCAGGAGATACACCAAAAGCTAAATCCTTTCGACGTCAAGGTGACAAGGCTAAAACATGACGTTGGTGGACGCAAAATAAGGGGAACCAAGGGGCAACCCGCGCAAAGCAAGCAAGCAGGTATTCAACAAGTGCGTCATCATATACGAGGAAGGACTATTAAATACATATTCTCTGTCACAGCGCGAGAAGACTCTGTGGCGGGAGGTCCAAGAGAGAGGTCGTGCAGGTGGGATCGTCGACAGGCGTTTTGGTGAAAATGATCCTTCTATGTCGCTCGATGAACGTATGCTCGAGCGTTTCACAAAAGAAAGGCAGCGAGCTGCTAGAGCAAACGTCTTCAATCTCGAGGATGAAGAAGAACTTACACACTATGGACAAAGCCTCTCGAAACTAGATGACTTCGACGACGTTGGTTTACCCATGGATGAAGATGAAGATGATGATGAAGGTGAATATTCTTCTGCAATGGAATCCAAGGATTTTTGCTTAACTTGCTCGAGGTAAAATTGATCATGATACTGTGGGGAGGGCACACTTTGGCGGATTCGGCGAAAAGAATGAGGACGAAGAAGACAAAAATGTGCGTGTCTTTATGCTCAGAAGAGCATCATTCTCACGTTTCTCCAGCCCGACAGGAAGAAATCAAAAGCTGAAGTTATGGCAGAAATCATTGCAAAAAGTAAAGAGCATAAGGTAACATATTAGAAACTTTACTGGACTAGCCTGACCTTGTTTCAGGCGCGTCGTCAACTAGAAAAAGAACAAGAGGAGAGTATGCGGTATCAACTCGACCAAGACTTTGATTCCTTGAGGAACCTGCTGTTTGCCCCTGACGCACAACCAACTGACAGTCACATGGTATCTCTCCATAACTCTGGAGATCTGTCCCCCGGGCCTCATGCAGACATAAACGAGCAATTGGACTACGACAGACAAGTTCGCGAACTTGCATTTGATCAGCGTGCAAAGCCAAAAGATCGAACTAAAACTGAAGAGGAGCTTGCGCTTGAGGAAAAGGAGGCTTTAGAGAAAGCGGAGATGCAGCGAAAGCGGAGAATGCTTGGGGAAGATGGGGAAGATAACGATGAATATGGAAAGAGTCACGGAAAACGGAAGAGGGACCGTGGGGGAGACGACCTCGAAGACGATTTTGTACAGGATGAATCATTTGGAGGTCTTGGGGCAGGCTTAGGGGAAGTTGGTGTGAATGACGAGTCAAGCGAAGAGGAGGAAGATCTTGACGGAAGTGCAGATGACCAGGATGAGACTAGTGACGAGGATGATGACGATGAGACGGAAGATAAAAGCGGGGATAGCTCTGGCAGTGACTCTGAAGGTGAATTTGACGAGATCACAACCAGCCAAAAGTCAACAAAGATCAAACTATCAAGTGTTCCAGAGGAATTGCCCTTCACTTTCCCGTGCCCTGAGTCGCACAAGCAGTTCTTGGAGATCGTTGAAGGAATATCCGACTCGGACATGCCTACTGTGGTTCAACGCATACGCACATTGCATCACCCAAGCCTTGTGCCAGAAAATAAACTAAAGCTTCAGGTAGCGTTATCATTTAATTGCTATTCTCGTAGCTGACATTTCTTGTAGAATTTGACATCCGTCCTCATTGACCACATACTCTACATTACATCTCCACCTACTCCACGATTCAAGCTCGTGAATTCTCTCTTTCCCCACCTGTTTACTCTTTGCCGCTCGTTTCCTATCGAATCTGCGGGGTTTTTCGTGGAAAAACTCTCGCTGATGCACAAAAATCTGAATCGGGGATTATCACAAGGAGCTCTCGAGTCTGGCTCAAGGACATGGCCTGGACCAGCTGAACTATCCCTTTTGCGCACCATTGGGGTCATATGGTCTAGTAGTGATATGAGCCATCTCGTCGTATCGCCTGCGCGACTTCTCATGGGTGCTTACCTAGGGCTGTGTCGCGTTCGATCACTAACGGACGTGACGAGCGGACTCTTCTTATCTTCCATCTTTCTTCAATATGAGGAATTATCCAAGCGCCTGGTTCCAGAAGCTGTTAACTTTTCCATCAACGCAGTGTTGCACCTGGCTCCCAGCTCTTTCAAAAATATTGGATCATTGCCCGGCTCATTCCCTTCCCCCGACTTCCGGTCGGATCTCTGTCTAGCGCTCACGATCAACATCAAGAAGTCCAAGAAACTTGATTTCCGCACACCAAACTTACCTCGGCTCTTGACTGACAACCATTACACGGAGCAGGATAAAATTGATTTACTTGTCCTCGCTCTTCACCTCTTGGATCGGTTTTCAGAAATATATAAGAGCCTCGATGGATTTATCGAAATCTACGAACCTATTCTAGATATCCTGACGAAGCTTGAAATCACACAACTTTCGGAGGGTGTTCGTGTGAGTTCGATCCCGTGATCATCCTAAAAGCGGACTAACCTCGAATTTAGACTCGACTCTCCCTTTTGCAAGACAAGCTCTCCAGATTATTGAAGTTTGCTCGTCAAGGTCGTAAACCTCTTCTACTTCAGGCTCACAAACCGATTCCCATTCCAACGTATATACCCAAGTTTGAGACACACTCGTCTTCTTACTTACGGCGCCATGATCCCGATCATGAACGCAACGAAGCCTCGAAGCTCCGCTACCAATACAAGCAAGAGAAGAAGGGAGCCATTCGTGAGCTCAGGAAGGATGCGAAGTTCTTGGCAGCTGTAGAGCACAAGAAACAGGCTGAAAAGGATCACGCTTACAAGGATCGAATGAATAAGGCGTTTGCATCATTGGAGGGCGAGAGAGCTGAACAAAAGGCCATGGATCGAGAGAAAGCGAAAGAAAAGCGTCGGTCTGGACGCAAGTAGTGTATCAATCTCACTGGAAATTGTCTTATATCTGTAAGCGCGCGTGCCCACAGCTGATACTTATGTGTATCTCCATATTATGACTGACAATTCGTCAGATATGCCTCTAGCTGTTGAAAACTCTAGTAGTGAGACTCAGTGTACAACGAGTGACTAAAATGCAACGCTACGAATACTATGGTAAACGAACGTGATTATGTAATGCTACTGTCCGGTGAACGCCGATATCACTATGGTCGTTTGTAATCTCCAACACTAGCTTGAGGGGTTCTATGCATTTGATTAGTTAGAGTGGCACGGGGATCTGGAGCCTACATACGCAAGGGAGATGGCCGCACTGCAAAAGTAGGTTGTTGAGTTGCACGCAAGTCTCGGACACGTTCCACGAAGTAAAACCCGACCAACAGTGAACCCGTAAACACGTAGCGTACTTGTACTGTAAACTATCCTTTATATACTTCCTGCGCTCACTGCCAATGGTTAAGTGATGCTGCCAAAACCTTATCTCCTTGCCATGTATCGAGCTCGGATCTCAACTCCTGATATTCCAACATAGATCGTCATATCACCGCGACCGTGACTTACTATGCGGCGCGTCGGTCACGTGTATCGCGTATCACTCAGTGAGCGTGGCTTACAGTATTTCGGACTCATAGTACGACTTCACCTAGGCCGTACTAGATGACCGTGCCATCTTCGAGTGCTCCTCTCGTTCCACCGCCAACTTTTCAAACCCCCAATGGAACGGAAGGCGCGTCACCCAAAGATTTACGAGACTTCCTCCGATCTTTGAGGGACAACGAATTACAGAAAGACGACATACCATCCACCTTAGTCCAGGATAGACAGCCTTGGCTGAAACTTGTTGGTGGTTTATTGGAACATGTCTTTGGCTGTTTTCCGTATTTCAAGCCGTCTATCCAAGGCACCACGAACGAACGCATCGAACTTACCGACGTCTCACTCGAAGTCTTTTCGTGTATCGGCAAAAGGGTTGACTTGCTTTATGTCGATGAAGAGCATCTGACGAGAGAAGTATTCGTGCACCTTTTGGGCCTCTGTATTTCTGCAGAATCATGGTTAGAAGTCGCAAATCAGAGCGAGTCAGGAGGACTTCCATTGCCTAACACCCTGTATTCCAAGGCTTGCGATACCCTTGTCGATTTCCTGCAGAATTTGTCGTTCTTAACTAGTCGGGGAACATATTCCGGTGTACAAGTGGGAGCCCTGCACGAAATATTATATGAAGTTACGAATTTATGCACCGGTGAGTTTAACTCTTTTGTTACGAAACGGCTGCTAAATATTCGTAGCAATGATCTCTACCAAACAAGAATTATATCCTCTTGACGTGCACTTGTTCTCTACTCCACCACGTTTCAAGACGACGACTGAAGACTGTTCCATTCCGGTATTGACATCGCACGTCAGATTATAATTATGCTTATTCGATTGTTAGTGTCCCGTCGACACCCAAGATGTTATCAGGCTCCCGTCGCCTTCATACTTGTGTGTCTTTACAAGCATCATCGTCGACTTATTTGGGAAACTCTTTTCAACTGTCATGCCTTCTTGCTTCATCACGTCTGCTATGCTCCACCAGGCCTCTGAACTGATTCGCCACGTGTATGATTTCTGCTCCGAACATACTACTTCGCTTGTAGCAAAATCCCGATGCCTGCTTCGAGTGGTCTCTGCCGCCCAGACTCTGATGATTAGTGATCCAGCTCTTATTGGGGGACTCGCAAGACTACCTTGCCGCCTTTTAATCAGACGACTGCAATGTGGTCCAAATCCCGTACAAAGTATATTTGACCGCAAGTTACTGGAGATTATTACTTCCAACACAAATTTGTCGGTTGAATATGTGAGCCCTGTAATGGACCTCTTACGCTCTGAGACATGGGGGTCACCTGGGAATGAGCTTCGGGTGAGTTACTGTGAATTCATGTCTTCATAAGCTGAGATAGCTTAGGCCCTTGCGATCGCCTATATACGTGGTTGTACGAGTCGCTTACACTCAGTGAGCTTGCACACGGTGCAGTCATTTCTCCAAGAAACCGCATCCAATCACCCCGATTTGGAACCGTTGCTTATTACTCAGGCTGCTGGTGGCCCTATTGGTAGTCCAATGAACGAAGATGCAGAGAGCAGATGCATTTCGGATTGGCGTGCATCATTGCAGAGGGTCGTTAATATGCTTATTGCGCCTGACCAGTTGCAATGGAAGGATTTTGAGCACGATGAGGCTGTATCCTTCCACATAGAACGACTATTAAATGAGATTAAGTCTAGATGGGCTCGGTGAGTTTGCATAACCTCAATGATCGATGTCTCTGAACTGCGATAACTTCATAGGGGACTACATGACACTTCGCCTTCCGCGCGTGTAACCCTAATCAAAAATGTTGCGTCTCTTGCCTCGCATGTTGGTCAGTTCTCCAGGCGCGAGTCTCCTCCACCCCGAATTGCCATGGCTCTGCTACTCTTGCACAGGATTCTTGAAGGTCCACCCACTGAAGTCACCGTACAAGTACGACGGGAAGCATTAAAAACCCTCCGAAAAATCTTCAAAGAACATCCAGCAGACATCCAGTCTGATGAACCCTCACCTTTGTTTGATTTGTTGCAACGCGGATTCCTTGACAAGGATCGTTCTGTTAGGATTGATGCCGGGTGAGTCTGATGATCAGCATTTAAATGCGACCTACTTTTACGTACGTAGACGCGCACTTGCAGAGCTGGTCAACCTTCATGCCCGTGCAGGAAAATGCAAACACATTGAGTCAATTTTTATGAAGGTCAACACATTACTGGATTCCAGCGTGAAGGACACAGTAAAAGAGACACTATTGGTTACTGTCGGTTCTATTGGGTGGTAAGCTCGTCCGCCAAAATTATCTGCAGCACCATAACTTTGGTATAACAGTGGCGCTCAGTTCGAGCTTCTTGGACTAGTTGTCTACTGTTTGATATGCCAACTAGGTCAACATAATCACGCCTTGAAGGGTTTGGCATACGTACAAGTATGTCCATTTATGAAATACATATTGGGTTCTGACGCACTCCTTTGCAGCTTTCGGAGGTAGCGAAGAAACTAGGGAAGTCGCCGTATGTCCTGGTCTCACCATACATCCCTCAGATCGCACCTTTCGTCGTCTCCAAGAAGTGTACCAACCCTATGCTAATATTCGAAACATGTCGGTTTATATCTGTGCATCCTAGGGATTTTATCTCGGTTACACTGTCCAAGACTCTTCCCTATCTTTTTGCCACCTTCGAAGGGAAGGTCTTGGAGGACATTTCAAAGGAATTGGGTGAACCAATCTCGCGTCTGTTCATCAATCCGAATCATTGCCACGAGATCCTAGCACACGTTTATCTACTACATGGAGGGCAAACGAACAGGGTCTTGAAGTTCATCACGGAGATACTTTCTGATACCTCTGGTAACGAGATCAATATCCAGAGCATCGTCAAGAGTTCTGTAGTGTCACTACTCGCAAATCTGGTTGTGGTCCTAGGAGCTGAAGATGAGGAGCGAACTACTACGGTTTGGCTTTGCCCTGCCTGCGTCCAATCGATCCTGATACACGATCCTTTGATTAGGCAATACATGCTTTGCGAAAGGTCGAGGAGTTACTGGCAGAAGACACGAGTAAGCGAAGTTTAACCGACGTGGACCTGTCTCCTTTCCTCAAGACCTACATGCTTGGCGTTGTGTCTAACTTAAACGATATGCTGCAAGATCATCACGGCAAGAAATCGTTTTCGGCAAAGAAACAGATCCTCCGTGGTCTGGAGGCACTCATCTTCCAAATTGGTCCTGACGTACATGGAATTTCCCCTCAGGTACAGAATTTTGCCACGTTTCAGTAATAATATTGATTTCCCTCAGATTATGGCCACTCTGCAAACCATGTTCTTGGTTCCTGAACTTGCCGAGGTCACACTGACTACGTGGTACACATTTCTGTCAACGTTGAAAGTCGTCGATGTCGTTCCACATATTGGTCCTACAAGCGCAGCCATCATCTCTGCTTGGTCTACTTTGTCTCCTTCCGCTCGGGAGTCTGCCAAGAAATGCTTGCGTCATATTGCCTTTGATGTTGGAAGCAGTGTCCGAGGTGACGCGGGAGAGATATTAAGCGAGGTGGTGGATCTCGCTCACATTCAAGAGCTTTCTGAAGTACAGGCCCAGCTTCAGACTGTTCGTATCCGGGATCCATGTATGCAGCTCAGCAAGATTCTAGATCGATGTTCCAGCCATAACGTCACCGTAGCTCATATGGCTCTCGCCGAACTCAAAAACTTTATGAGATACAATCACGCATCACTCATCCAGAGTCTTGCAACGGGCGATGCATTTGACCCTTCGATAGGAAGGATACATTCTATCCTATTTGAAATTGTCTCGCGTGATGGAGAGGACATCGACACTCTTAGAGGATTGGCGTTTGAGTGCATGGGAATTTTGGGAGCAGTTGATCCAGATCGTTGCGAAATCAAGTCGAAGGAAACAAGAATGGTAATGCGGAGCAACTTCGAGGATTTTCAAGAAGCAGTGTTATTCGCGATGCACCTCATCCAGGATGTTCTTGTGGACGCCTACCAGTCTACCAGAGACATAAAGTATCAATCACACATCGCGTTCACGATACAAGAACTCTTGCGATTTTGCGGTTTCACGCCTGCCCTGGTGTCGTCAGGAAGTACGACGTCCGTCCCAATGCAGGTTCGCAACAGGTGGAATAGGTTCCCGAAACATGTACTTGGAGTCATCACTCCACTCTTGGGCTCCCGGTATGCTGTTGCACAAAAGGCCTTGCACCAGCTTCCTTCGCCCATTTACCCACATCAGAAGACTTATCGAGAATGGGTACAGTTATGGACGGCCCATCTAATAACGCAAGCGTGCGGCAGTACTGCGCAGACCATCTTTGGGGTTTTTCGTTCTGCAGTGCGCAACAAAGATGTCGGTGTCGCTCACCACATACTTCCTCATCTTGTATTGAACATTCTCGCATCTGAAAACGAAGATGGAACCAACGGGATTCTACAGGAGTTATTAGCTGTTTTGCGCGATCAGGTTGATTCTGATAGTCTGTCCACTCCGGACAAGAAATTCCTCAGCGCTCAGGTAGATCTTAAACCTATTTGTTTATTATCACCGCTGAGTCTTCCTAGGCTGTTTTCATGTTGTTAGACCATCTCAGCGGATTTGTGCGAGTCATGCGACAAGAAACCGTGAAGAAACCTGAGGGTAGGAAATCACGAGGAAATCCTGAGTTCACGATCCGTCAACAGCAGCTCATGAAGGTCGAGTCGGTGCTTTCCAGCATTGACCATGAGCTTATGGCTAAAGCCGCGCTACAGTGCCGAGCATACGCTCGCTCACTTATGAATGTTGAAAGACAGATAGTCTCAATGAGAGAACGACGGCCTCCTCCACCTGGACAAGATTTCACGCCCTATTACGAACGTCTTCACGAAATCTACGCACATCTTGATGAGCCTGACGGAATGGAGGGTATTTCAACCTTGATATTGTCTCCTTCATTAGAACATCAAATTCGTCAACACGAAAGTACTGGCCGCTGGACTGCTGCTCAGAGTTGTTGGGAAGTCCGCCTTCAGCAACGTCCTGACGATTTAGACTTCCATCTTGGACTACTTCGATGTTTGCGCAATCTAGGACATTACGGTAATGCCTGCTCTTGACTTGATTTCCACAGTGCTAAACCTTCTAATAGATACGCTCCGCACACATGTTCAGGGCGTTCTCGTTAGAAACCCAGGTTGGGAGTCAGCTTTGGCGGACTTTCAGGTCGAAAGCGCGTGGATGATAGGAGCATGGGACGACGTGCATAAGATCGCAGCGAATGAACATCATCATGGGCCTTCCATGGTCAAGGCTCGCGTTCTTCTTGCTATGCGATCCGATGACCTTTCGCTGATTGAAGAAAGTCTTACAAGAGCACGCGTTGTCCTCGGCACTCCAATTGCTGCTTCTGGGACAAATGGGTATCGTCGAGCTTATGATGCTCTAGTCGATTTGCACATGATTCATGAACTCGAATTGATACATGAAGTTGTTCGCAATCTGCCACCAAGTTCACAAGGTCGTAAATCTGCAATTTTAACTCTTAGCCAGATCCTTAGTGCGCGCTTGGACTATACATTGCCTACCTTCCGCATACATGTATCCCTACTCAGTATGCGGCGAACAGCATTTGCACTCAGGTAAATTGCATTCTTATACTCTTGAACTTATTCATCTTACGTTGTTCGTGGACAGCTCAGTCCCACGGGCATCAATTACAAGTCAAATCGGACAATCATGGCTGGCGAGTGCAAAAATTGCCCGGAAGGCTGGACAGTGGCAGACTGCTTATAGTGCGATGCTCCAAGCACAACACAGTAACGCTCCGTTCAGTTTCATGGAAAGTGCGAAGCTTGTGAGAGCACGGGGAGAGCCTCTGCGCGCGTTACAAGAACTTGAAAATTCTATGCACATCCTGGGTTTGGTGAGCAGCGGTAACACGCCTGACCTGACAAGAGATGATGAACGATCTAAACGGATGAAAGCAAAGGTATGGACAGATTCATTCGACGGATCCATCTAATAGTCCTCAATCAAGGCACAAATTCTCCTCGCACGCTGGATGAACGAATCTGATCGATACGAAGCTTCCTATGTGCTTAAGAAATTTCAGAGCGCTTCGGAGTTGGCTCCAGAATGGGAAAGCGCCTTTTACCACCTCGGACAATTCCAGGATCAGTGTTATAGAAATTTACCACTGGATGACAAGTCAAGTCGGTAAGGTCATTTTCGTGCGCCCGATCATCCTGGTCACACATGGTTGCAGTGGAATTAAAATGAATTTTCAAACCATCAAGTGTTTCGCAAAAGCTGCTGCTTTTGGAAACAAATTTGTATACCAAACTATCCCTCGCATGCTCACCTTATGGCTAGACTTGGGCGAATACAAGAAAACGGCTGAACATCCACTATTCAATAAGATCAATGACGCCGTCGCCAGCTCCATCGATAGTGTCCCAGTCTACAAGGTATGTCATTTAATCGCCTGTGAAGCCTACCACTGATTGCTGCATTCAGTGGTTTACTGCATTCCCACAAATCGTATCTCGGGTTGGGCATCCGAATCGTCTTGTGTTTTCAGTCTTATCGAAGCTTATTTCGTCCGTCATCCGGGGATACCCCAATCAAGCCCTTTGGTTCTTTGCACCCGTAGTTAATTCGACGAAAACTAATCGGGAGCAGCGCGGAAGAGCAATTTTGGATCAGTTGAAGGTGAGTCACTTCTACTATCATTGAAGTATCTGGCACTCAGACATTATCATAGAACGACCCAGCTAATGCAAGTTCAGACTTACCCGGGCTCATCACAAACCTTCATGCTATGATTGATGAGCTCCTTCGGCTGTGTAATTACCCTATCGAGAATGACCGGAAGACACTCAGCATGAAACGACATTTTCCTATGTTGTTTCAAATGAAAGGACGTTCCATTCTCATTCCTTTACAGTCATCATTGACAGTCAACCTTCCACCTGTTTCATCTATGAATGATCGTGATAAACGACATAATCTTTTTGACCCCTCACCACCCACATTTCAAGGTAGATAGTTTGAACGATTGAAAAAGGCTATCTTTGACTGACTTGTCGCAGATTTCCATGATGAAATCGAAATCATGCACTCCTTGGCAAAACCACGAAAAATTACCGTGCAAGGTTCTGACGGTGCTGTATACATGTTCCTTGGCAAACCAAAGGACGACCTGCGCAAGGATGCGCGCCTCATGGATTTCAACGGGATCATTAACAAACTCCTCAAGACGAATTCGGATTCTCGGCGGAGGCAACTTCGTACGTTTGAACGAACTGAAGTGATATGGGGCTGACTGTTCTCAAGACATTCGGACATACGGCGTGGTGGCGTTGAATGAGGAATGTGGCTTTATTCAATGGGTACCAAACACCATTCCTGTGCGTCCCGTATTATTGAAATATTATGAGGCAAGGAATATTCCACACTGGGTAGGTCTTTCCAAATTGCGAGGCGCGTATCATGTTGACAGGTTTTAGTCGAAAGAGCTGGGCGACGTCGTAAAGCGTATCAAAGATGGCACGGACAAAGATGCCGCTGAACTTTTTGTGACCAATATCCTTCCACAGTGAGTTGATGTATCACAATGTTACCCTGTGACTGAAGTAGAGTTCAGGTTTCCCCCGGTCTTCCATGAATGGTTCGTGGACACATTCCCGGAGCCGTCAGTTTGGCTGGCTAGTCGCCTTTGTTATGGGCGCACGATGGCAGTGATGTCAATGGTTGGATTTATCTTAGGGTGAATAACAGCGACCTTACAAGTTTATCTTAACACCTAGCTCTTTTTTACAGGTTGGGAGATAGGCACTGTGAAAATATTCTTCTAGACATAGTAACAGGAGATTTAATCCACGTAGACTTCAATTGTCTCTTCGAGAAGGTATTCAGTGCAAACCTCTCCCCAATTGTTTTGACTCACGTGCACACTTAGGGAAAAACGCTTGAGACACCCGAACGAGTTCCTTTCCGACTCACGCAGAACCTTGTTGATGGTCTTGGAGTAACTGGCATCGAAGGAGTCTTCCGTATTGCGTGCGAAATCACAATGCAAATTCTCCGCGACAACAAAGATCCACTTATGAGTGTTCTTGATGCATTTATTCATGATCCGCTAGTCGAGTGGGAGGATGAGGCGAGAAAGATGGTATGTCGCTCCTTTCCAAGTGTCTTCACCTTGATGTCAGCTTTCGTATCTCAAGCAACGCCGCCAACCCAAAGATGGGACTGCTGCTAAACATGGAGCTGATTTGCGACAATGGGCCAAGTCAGTCCTACGGCCAATAGAACGGAAATTGAAAGGACTATATTCCCCAGCAAATCTCAAGGAGCGGACATACGGCGGAATCACCACTAGAGGAGGTGGACAAGACGAACGGGAAATTTCGACAAGCAATCTCGTCCAGATGCTCATACAGGAGGCAATTGACGACGCGAACTTGGTAAATTATCGAACTTTGTTTGCTTGCTGAGTATTCACGCATCCATCAGGGCAAGATGTATCCTGGGTGGGCAGCATGGCACTGAGGACCTTGGTGCCTTGGGAACTCCGAGTAACATAATGTAATATAATATGACCTGAATTGAATTTCAACCATGTGGCATGGCTCTTGAAACCACGAGGGAGTGTAGAGGAGAAGATGCTTATATCGGGAATCTAACTAACAAATATTCTCCGGCAAGGGAAGAATAGAGCATCAACCCGTAAATTATCCCCTGGCAGGCTTGCCCTGTAAATGGCCTTAGTTATGATAACTATTAGTCAAAGCTAAGCTTACCATTGTCAGCTGGTAGAGACCATACACGGTTCCACACATGCCCACGCCAAAGAGTGTGAAGTAAGTGCCTGGAGGGAAACCCGGATGAATGTTGTGTGTACTGCACTGCGGCACCACTTACCAAGGTAGAGTCTTGAACGGGGTAGACGATAGTATATGGGTGCATGCGAAGCCTAAAATTGAGGGTCAACCAAAGCGTTGAAGGTGTTAGTTGACTACTACCTGGTAGGCTCTTTGCCTTTCAGGAACGTGGTTTGGACCTATAAAAATGGACAA
>Ga0153978_1000068_pt1 | contig 20409 bp, 10 predicted proteins | sample TSGA062MetaG_FD_104749 | JGI IMG/M metagenome (GOLD analysis project Ga0153978, IMG submission 104749) | Attine ant fungus gardens microbial communities from Georgia, USA - TSGA062 MetaG | ecosystem: Host-associated > Fungi > Mycelium > Unclassified | place: USA: Georgia, Yuchi Wildlife...
ACCAGGCATTAGAGCAATATCTTCAGTGCTATGTGGATTATAATCTCAATAATTGGTTGGATCTACTCCCCAGTGCAGAGTTTGCATATAACAATCAAGCACACAAAGGTATCAAGGAAAGTCTGTTCTTCCTTGAATATGGCAGACACCCGAGAGTAGGCCCAATCTTAGTCAAAGAGTCACCACAAAGAGACTTGAATGACCTAATGTATAAATAACAAGAAGCCTTGGAGTAGGCAAAAGTAGCTCTTACTCTTGCAGCGGAAAGAATGAAGTGGTACTATGACCAAAAAGTCCAAAGCATCCCATTCAAAGTTGGCAACAAGGTGCTACTCAATCTGAAAGATTACCAGACTATGGAGTGAGCATTATAACCCTGGTACAAAGGACCATTCAAATTAATAGAAGTTGTCCTTGGTTACATTCCAGCTTAGAATGCCATCTTGCTACTAAGCACTGCATCCAGTTTTTCATGCTAGCAAGTTAGCACAGTACTCTAAATCTACCATCTGTGGACAGAAATCCACACTCCTACCACTGACCTTGATACAGGGCCAGGAAGAATGGAAGGTAAAAAAGATTCTAGATTCACAACAAAAATATAGAAAAAACATATTCCTTGTTAGATGAAAAGGATATAGTCGAGATGGTACATGGGAACCTAAGGAAAATCTACATAATACAGGCAAAAAGCTACAGGAATATCTTTAGAGTTTACCAAAAACAAGATAACTTCTCAACAGAGCTCAAACCAAGAGAGGAGATAATGTCATAAACTTTATTCAGACCATAACTCTAGGAATACTTGATCAATTTTGATGATCCAAATGGCCACCAAAAGCCCTTAGAAAGACATTTCAAATGGTACCGAAAACATCTCAAGATGATCAGTATTCACTGAGTTATCAGCAGATCAGTCAGCAATCACCAAGTTATTAGATACTAAATTGCTAATATCTTGGGAACTACTTGATATAATCATTTGCTTCAATACACTTCCTTTGACTATAAATAGATCCCAAGGCAATAAGATTTCATAGAGATACAAGGTCTTCAATATTTGCATATGATACTGATCTTTATCCATAAATTATCATCTGTTCTTGAATAGAACAAAGGACTACCCTAAGATGGTTAGGTTATCTCTATTTCAAGAACAATAGCACTTATATATTTAAGAACTGTATGTCTGAGGATAAACCTCAGACTTAACAATATCTTTTTCTGCTTGTCTAACTTTGCTTTTTTAAGCCCTTTATTTTAGATAATATGTCAATTCAATAGCTATCAAGTGCAAGTAATTACTTACTTCAAGCAAGTCTCTCAGACATTAATCAATAGTATTAATGTTATACTTGTGCTGTACAAAAACTTTATCCCAAATAATAATCTTGGTCTGCTGGATGACTGGAAACATATAACTATTCCATTTGAGTCCAGCCACAGAGTTCTTACTAATAGAAAAAGAAATCTTGAAGCACAAGTAAAATGTATAAAATATTCTTCCTCCATCTAGCAAAAGAGTAGCAATTCCAGATGATACTACATACAGTGCCATCTGCCCTCTCCTTCTAACCTCAGCAGCAATAGTGTTATAAAGGAATGTCTTTCTACAACCACCAGCAGTATGAATAAAGAAAAGGTAACCTTGGTTGTTGGTGATAGACTTCAAAATAGCATCAAAAGCAGCAGCTTGTTCAGGGTTGAAGATTGCTCTTTGTTTATCTACCAAAGTTGCTGTTTCATCTCTATCATACTGCTTAGCCTATAAAAGAGAATTGGGTATTCTTTGACCCCACTGTTGCTGTAGAAGAGACATAGATAGAAACTTAGCAAGACTTCTTCCCATTCCTACCAATATTCTGTTCAGATCCCAAAGGCTATAATTATAAATATCATTCTCTAATATCTTCTGGTCAGCTTGGTGGTAGCTCATATGATGTAGTTTGTGCTTGACATCATTATACAGTCCAACCTTAAATTGGTCCCAGAGAACATAAGGCTTAGCCACTTTATCAGTCAGCAAGATTACTACCAACAGCTGACAACATATTATTTCAGGCTACATTGCAATTGCTTTCTCTAAGCAAATTCTCCACTCATGATTATCCCCCAATAATCCTCTTGTTATACATGCCTCCTTGAATGTGATAAACATTTGACCATTTTAGGTCCTCAGATGCTCCTAACTTTTTTTACCTTCAAATATAATCAAGAAAAGTCATAAAAAGAACTGTTCTCCTTTTGATGGTGATACAAAATACATTCTTCCAATCACTTTGGCTTTTACCATAGAAAAGGTATGGCTAAAGACCATCTCTAATATAAAAACAATAAATATAGTAGCATATATTAGAAACTACTTGTAAACAAGTCCGTTCCTTTCTATCTTTTTATTTTCCATTCTTCTCTTGTTCTCTTAGTTGAGCACCATAAATAGAAATTTTTTGGATGCTAGCTATTTTTACCTTTGGAAAAGAGCAGAATATAGCAAAGAGTAACATACAAAGGACTATTCTGGCTAATTCTTTGAAATTGTCCTTCTCTTGCCTATAACACTACATTCCTGTTATCTATTGTATAATAGACTTTTTCCTCAGGAATGATAATTGCAATCTCTTTAGCAGTGGGCAGGTTGTGGGTTTGTTGATTATGCTGTAAATTAACACATAACCTAATCTTAACCTCCTACTATTTATCTGCTAGTTTATCTTTGATAAGCTCATATGTATGACAGTATTGACCAATATATAAGTGACTATTCAGGAGCATTATCTAAAGATTGTCCATCACTACAGAATCTAAATTGTTATTATTGGCTCTCCTGATATTGAGCTGCTCTGCTGTATCAAGAATATAAATTTATATATATACTAAAGTCTGGTCTGCATATTTTGAAACAATAAAGCCCTGACTGTCTGGTGACTAAGTTGTCAATTTTGACTCCTACTAAAGTTATAATAAAAGCTGCATTATACTACCATATATTATTGCAAAATTCTCTTGAGGAATAATCATCTCCAGTCAAGTAGTTGTGAAGAATTCCAGTAAGTGGTTGGAAAGAAGGCAGTTAAATCTGTCTCTACAAACAGCACATGTCAAACTTGGGACAATTAACTCTTAAGGAAGTAAGCTTCTTACAATTATTCCCAAGTCCATATACTGTATGTTGGCCTCTAAAAATAGCTGTCTAGCAGGTGGATAAGGTGCAGGGTAAAAAACAGATAGTAGGATATTATCTGCAATAACTGTTTCTTAATTCTAATAATTTATGAGTATATAGAATTTTATTATACAAAAATCAACATACCTGGATTATATTATCTTTTACATCTAACTCTTGAATATGTCCTTCTTTAGCATTTTGTGAAATCCAGTCAAAATATATCTATAAACAATAATTCAAATATATATTACATACCACTTTTAGAAGATTTTCTTACATATTCCTATCCACATTTATATCTCCATTATCTCTACTATTTTCAAAAACTTGCTGTCCTTCATAATCAAGAGCATTTACATCCTCATTTTATCAATCTCTTATTATTTGATTAATTTTCATATATTTCTATCTTTTAATTTCTACTCTTCTATACTTTTAAGTTATTCTTAGTAGTTGCTTAGCAAGTTGGTATCTACACAAATCAAGTATAGTATCCTCAAGGTTTTGTGAAATATGTATGGGGATCAAGTAGAATCTAGTACTTTTTTTTTCCTTTTTCTCTATTCTAAACAGGAGCAGTAGATTGTTAATTTTATTGTGCTCACTTCTCAGCTCTCTTAGCTCAACATTCTTCTTCAACAGAATCTATCTCTCACAATTGTCTTACTGTTTCATTTACAACTACTCTAAGAATAAAAGTATACTATCACTTCTAAAAAGAAGATCCCTATTCTAAACAACTTTCTTAAAGAACAGCTGTTATTCCCTTGTATATAAGAATTACAATAGACTCCAAGTACTAGGTTACTAATAAAAAGGTATATAGGTATACTACTGTAGTACCACTCAAGAAAACAGTCTATCTAGGAGAGTAAACCTAAGCTTAGTCATACTAATCATACTCTATACTATAACTGTAAAGTACTATTTTCTTTATATCTAGGGCCTAGTATTCAGTCAAGATATAGAAAGAATAGAGGGATAAAAGAGCAAAGAAAGAGGACAAAGAATAGTAATTAAAGATAGAAAAGTCAATAAGCTGGTACTATCACTGTATATTTGTATATGTTTTTTTCTCTTTTATACATTTAATTTGAATAGATAAATTTAATTCTTTTAATATTTCTAAATTTAGAGAAGAAGAGAAAGTTAATAAAAATTTTCTATATTTTTTTAGGTTTTTTCTGAAATTTTCTAAATTTGGTAGATTTTATAGAAGATTTTTGAGCTATTAAGAGAGAATGTATGAGGAAGCTGCTTAGTTAGTTCTATGTTAACAGGTATCATTCCACATTTGGTCTTACATACTCTTTTTGATTTATACAAATTGATAACTAAAGTGAAATGAACTAGGAAACTAGATTGTATGCTAATACACAATCCATTATAAGTAATAACCTAGCAACATTAAAATAAGAGAGTGGCTATCTTGTAAGGTATAAATCTGGATGGACTAGTTGTATTTATCTAATTGATATAGCAGCTAGTAGTTTTGTATATACTATGATACCTTATTTAAGCCTGATGCTAGATAATTGAAATAGAATAAACTGGTATACTTATTTGTTTTTCAGGATATTACTGTTTGCTAAAAGAATATTAACAGTATTTTCTGTTTAAGAAAAACAAGGTATTATATATTAATATAGATGTTAAAGCTATATCTACAAACAACTGACTAGGCTTACTTAAATAAATAGAGTAAATACTTACTGCTAGAATATCCCAGTCTATAACTTACAATCAACCAAGAATGGCTATATTAAAGACATAAAAATACTATATTATTTTGTTCTATACTCTAATTTACTATTCATTATAATTTCTTAATAATATAAGAGTTTAAAACACAGAGCTCTGTAGTTTTTCCAGCCAGTTTTAACAGATATATCAGCTTTTGGTATGATATTAATATATAGACTATATGCTTTTAGATTTAAAATATTATTTCTGAGTTATTTGTAAATATATTAGTTGTTATGATATGGCCAAAATAGTTAAGTTATTATTTATATTTCTTTTATTTTTTAAATTTAATCAGGTAATTAATAAGTGTACAAAAGAAAATGACTTAAAAAAAATACATGGGGCTTTATAAAATAGTCTAGAACTATTTCAAGTTTGATAATGAAATAGCAAATACAGTTGCTATAGATCTATCACTTGTATGTTTTCTATTAAAAGTATAGTAAACAAGTAGTTTAAATGCTAGTAGACTTAACAGTATTTCTCAAGACTTATTTTAGTATAGCCAAATAAATACTATAGTGTTTTTTTAATAGTTATATTGTACAATGCTATATTTATTCAAGTATTTTTTTATTCTTTGTTTCCAGTTCTATTCAATAGTTTATACTTTTTATCTCAATTAAGTTGATATTTTTATATTGCTATTTTAATATCAATATCATTCTTTTCTTGTATTTTAACAGTTGATTCTTTATTTTTATACCAGTGATTTACTTAAGCTTAAACCAGGTCTAACATAGCTAAGATAAAATTACTTTAGATTCATTAAGAAAACTAATTTAATAGTTGCTCTTGGTAATATTATTAATCTTTCTTTGGTTAATCTGTCAATAATCATTATACTTAAACTATTTTTATATTTATGTAGTTTGCTTTACTCCTAAATAGCCTTTTTTTATTATTTTTTATTTTTGTTACTAAGGCTTATATATCTTTTTAGGCTCTATACTTTTTTAACTTGGCTAAAGTAAATCAATTTCAGTACTAATACAAAGGCCTAAGCTTTTTTTTCAAGCTTTTGGTTATAACACTAATATGGTAAAGATTCTGGCCAATTTAGCTGTATTGACTACTTCTGATTCTCTAGTTACAATTTACTTTTTCTTTTACTATGATAACTAGCTCTTTTTCGTTTTTATTTTCAACTATATTATAGCTTGTTTTCTTTTGTTTCTTTATTTTCTTTTTTATTGTTAATTTAATATATTCTTTTATAATCATTGCTCTTCTGTTTCTTTTTTTCTTTTTTTCTCTTATATTTTTTATTTTCTCCTCTATTACAGAATATGATATTTCTCAAGCTCTGTTTTCTAAATACTTTGCTTTAGATACTTTAAGTTTTTTTTCTTGTATATTTGTCTATTCTTTAATCTTTCACTTTTGTCTTGTTTATAAACTGTTTTTTTTAATATCTTTTATTGAGGTTCTCAAGACTATTAAAGTTATAAATTATATTGAGATCTTTTGTAATACCCTCATAGACATTTTTCTACTTTGGTTCTCTTTTTTCTTATTTATATTCTTTTGCTAGTTGAAATTGTAGTCTGACTATTATTAATTCTTTTCTCAAAGCTTGGACCAAAAAAGTTAGAGCTTCTAAGATCTTTTTTTATTTTGTTTTTGCTACTCTAGTCTTTAGTAATAAGTATTTTTTTTTTTCTACAGTCTTAATACTTTTTCTTTTTAGATAGTCTCTCTATTTCACTTTATGGACTAGTTTTTAGCTATTCTTATCTAGACTTAATTCCTTATTTATTCAACTCTTCTATTAAGACTGATCTTGTAGATCTTGACTCTTTTTTATTTTTTTAACCTTTTTAACTTTACAAAGCTCTACAGATATAATCAAATATCTCTTTTATATAATAACTTTTTTTTTTTTAGCTACTGCTACTAATACCCTTTATCAACACTCTTATTGTCATTTTATTTTTTTGATAGAGTATTATCAATTATCTTTTTATTTCTTTCTTTACTAATATCCATCATATTTTCTTTTTTCTTTATCTTTTATTACTATTTAATTTATTATTTTTCAGATATTTTTTTTTATTTTCATAACATTATATTTGTTTGAAATTATATCTCAGCTATCTCTGATTTCTATTAAGCTACTCTGGTCTTCTATTAAGCTCAGGTTACCAAATTTGACAAAGAAATTATCCTGGCTTAAAAGTACTATACCAATAATTTTAACTTTTGGGTTAATAGTGATTTTATCTCCAGTTCTGAGATAGCTAATGAAATTTTTAAGGTTGCTAAACTTACTACCTTTTTTCTTACATGTCTAATAAAAAAGCTACCTTTGCTCTTTTTTTATTTTTATATATATTATGTCAAAGTTTTTTATAAAGGAATTTGTTAGGTAAGTTTAATGGTGCCCTTTTTGAAAGCTTTTCTTTCACTGATTGCTATATATATATTTATTGTTTTCAAGAACTAAAGGAAGAAAAGAAATAGAAAGAGTAGAGTTATTAGAAAGAAAAGAGATATTGAAACTGATAGTATTTGTAGTTTTGTATTCAAAAGAATTCTACAAAAATTCTCATTTATTCTGGTCTATTTTTTTTTTTTTGATAATAGATTTTTTTAAAATTCTATACAACTTATAACAGCAATTTTATTTTTTATTCATGATAATTTGTTTTATAGCTAGATATTGTAAAGTTATGTTATAGAATAACATTAAGTTATTTTAGAAAGTTTATTTACTAAAACATCTACTTTAAATATTTACATATATAAATAAAAATGTAGCTATAATATAATTATGTCTTTTATATCTTTGATTATATCTTGGGGTGAAGTAAATTGAAGTATTCTATAAGATTAAGTTGGAGATGAATAGAAATAAGGTCTATTAGAGCCTCAATTCTACCAGTTGATAAAGTGTAAAAAAACATCTAGAATTCAAAGTTTTGATAAACTTACTAGCAAAGTACTAAAGACAGAAACTGTAAGTTGCAATAGAAACAACATAGGACTAATACAAAAGTTACTTTTGCAAAGAAAAGAGACCTCAAGTAAAGTTGCTAAGCATGTCTATTATCTTTATAGTAAACAGTGCCTTGGTGGAATAGAATCAAATATACTTTTTAAAGGAGAGTTGCCAATTGAAATAGAAGTCCAAGTATTGCCAGTATATCTTGGATTTAAGAATAGAAGCATTGATAGCTGAAAGATAACTAGTTAATAAAAGGGCCTAGAGAATAGAAGCCATCCCAGAGGTAATGCATCAATATTCTGTATATCATTAAAATCAAACCTAGAATAACCAGTTATCTAGTCAATTTCTGACTCTAGTCCAATAAGCCAGTCATTGTCCAAAAGTAATTTAAGCTAGTTTAATAGAGCTTTGACATGAAAATATTGCTTGTGCTAGCTTTTGTCTATTTGTTGGGTAGCCACAATATACTATATCAAAGATATTTGTTTACTTTTAAATCTGTAGTCTTTTTTGTGATGCTTTCATATAGAACTACCTGTTGCAAATAGGCTTTTACAACTGTCATGACCATATACTAGAACTATTGTATATAGCTTTAGTTTACTAAGGGTATTAATTCTTTTTAAATCCTCTAGTAAAGAGTATTCTTGTTGGACTTCTAGTAATTTGCAAATATACTTTAATTCTATTTGACATGTTGATAAGATACAATACTTTAAATAGTAGAATATTTTTATTATCTTCTAAAACAGCAATAAGAATTTTTCCAGTCCAAATTTGGGTACCAAATCTAATATATTAATAGGTTCAGTAGATGAACAATATCTATTTCTATTTTAAAAATCAATAAATTCATTTGTTTTTTTTTTTCTAGTCCTAACCCACAAATTTAAATTGTATAAAACCATTATATTAATTATTATAAAATAGATTGATAACTATGGCACCATCAACTTTGAATATAGCTATTATTATAAAAGTTTGGTTATAGTAGTAATTATATATCTTTTACCAGTATAGCATTTATAAAAAGATAAACTATATAATTACATTATACTGTGTTAAAATCTACTATTAGAATATCAACAAAATTAAACTAAGTTACCAAAGAAAAAAAGAAGATATAAGAGAAAGCACTTGTCAGGTATGTAGGTAATATATTTTTCACACCTATCAAAGTAAAGTTGATTTTTCTTTTGTGACCAATACTGGTAATAGTGTTACACTCCAAGTAAATTTTGTATAAAAAGTAATATTTGATATACTTTTTTTTTGTTCAAAAGTTTATAATACAGTACTTAATTATAGTCTACAGTAGACTATCTACAACAAGTAGCCTACATAAGCCTCAGAGATCATAACTGTTCTGTTAGTATGCAGTTATGAGGACTTAGAGCTCAACCAAGGTAGTTGTTCAGAAAAAACTTAATAAAGTTCTTTGTTAGATTTTTCTAGATACTTATACAAATATTTGTTGGTCTGTACACCTATCTTCTACAATCACATAACCCTTACTAATAACTATATATATTTTATATAATTCTTTCTATGCTATTTATATCTTTTCCATATTATATTCCTAGATATTTTTCATCAGATTAATAAATATATAGGAAATAGTTTCTTCTTTAGGAACTATCTCATAACATGTTCCATCACTGGTAGGAGACACTAAATAGAACTGAAAAAGATGAGACTGAGAAACTATTTACAAACAGAAAAGAGAAATTAAAAAGATGCTTATGGAGGCTCAAGGAACAAATAATCCTAGAAAGCAAAGGCAAATATACTGGGATGTTTTTTTTGGAACTTGATAAAGTCCTTGACCAATAGTGATGGATCAGTCAAGGGACCATGAGCAAACTGACAACAGTTGGTAAAGATATATTGATATATTTCCATTTAACAATAGATGCACAGACACTGGATACATTCTGCAGGGAAAAAGTACTATCTAAACTCTCTAATAGAAGCATAGTTGAAAATGGCTCAAGTTGCTCTAGTATACAATGTAGCTAACTTGTCAAAAAAAGGAAGCCAGCTACTACCTTTGGTATAGAAGGGCTAGAGGGGTTTATGATTGCTACCTTGGTAAAAAAGACAGAAAAAAAAAGTTCTCTAGATGTCTAGACATAAAGTGGTACTTTCTAAGTGAAAAAGATTAAGAGAAGTAGCTGAATACTATCCAGCAGTGATTTGAGTGTTGGTAGTATCTTCATATACCAAAAAATAAAAAGGCTATTAGGCCTTGTTTGAATAGTTCTAGAGGAGTGCAATTTCTGCCAAAAAAATAAAAACTACACAAAACAACCAGTAGACAAATTCATGCCCAATTTGATACCAGAAATGCTTTACAGTCATATATCAACAGACTTTATTATAAAACTACCATTGGTACAGGGATATAACTCAATCTTAGTAGTAGTAAATAGATTAACAAAGATAGTTTATTTTATTCCTACTACAGAAGAAGCATTGGTAAAAGGGCTAGCTAGACTGTTTAGAAATAATGTATAAAAACTACATAGATTACCTAAAAGTATCATTTCAGATAGAAAACTCCAATTCATAGCAGGATTGATGAAAGAGTCAAATAAGATGTTGGAGATTAAGAGTAAGATGTTAACAATATTTTACTTTTAGATAGATAGACAAACAAAAAGGGTCAACCAAGAACTTGAGCAATACTTGAAAATGTTTATGAACCATAGACAAGAGTAGTAACTAGATTTGTTGGGAATAACTAAGCTTATCTACAACAATAAAACACATTCAAGTACAAAGACATTGTTTTTTAAGACACACTATAAACAAGATCTGAAGATGGAGTTTAAAGTAAGGAGAAAAGGAAAATATAAGAGAACAGAGAAGTTTATGACTAAAATGAAGAAGATATAGAAAACAAAAGCAGTACTGGAAAAGGTACAGAAGAAAATGAAAAAGTATGCAAACAGAAAAAGAGAAAAAGTTAATGAGTATAAAACAGAGAACTTAGTAATGTTTAGCACTAAGGACTTAAAATATCAGATGATTGAAAAAAGAACAAAGAAGTTGATGAAAAGATTTATAGGCCCTTATAAAATAAAGAAAATTGTATTGCAGTTGAATTGAAGTTATCTAGTATAGTAAGAATACACTTAATAGTAAACATTAGTAGAATATGCAGATATGTAGAGCAAGTAAAAAAAACAAAAGAAAAAGCAACCAGTTCCAGTTATAATTGAAAAAAAAGAGAAATAGAAAATTAAGAAAATACTAAATAAGTAACAGGTTAAAGGAAAAAATAAGTATTTAGTATAGTAGAAAGGATTCACAGCAAAATCAGATACTTAGAAAAGAATAGAAAAAAACAATTGAAGAGTTTAAAAGAGAGTTGTAGTAAGATGACTTAATTATACTTCTGGTCCAAGTTGACAAAAAGAACTCAATAAAGTTCTCATTTAATTTCTATTTATATACCTACTATATAGTCTATGTACTACTTTCCCATACTCATCATATGACTCTACCATGTGATGTCACCCAACATGTAATATGTAACATATAATATAATACTTTTCTATACTTCTTTTTTGTGTAGTAAGTTTAAATAATAAAATAAAATAAAATAAAAGTAAATGATGACTTAGCTGTTTTGCCAAGTCATAACAAGAGTATCAGCAAGATATAGAGGATATTTAGAAATAAAAAAGAGAAAAAAAAACTGTAAGAGGACTTTACCAACACCACCTCTAGAGCATTAGACCAATCTTCTAGAGTGACTCTGTACCTAATTAAATATTATATAGTAATATTTAATTCTTCTTAGCTTGACTTGGTAACTCCTAACTCTGCTAGATAAAACCATAGAATTAGAAATGGATATAAGAAAAATATACAGTCCTTAACTACTCTAATATTAGTGAAGAGAGCAAACTTAAGTTGGAATGAATGAATAGTCCAGGAGTTTCAATCAATGTTAAAGTAAGGTATTTTACTATACATTTACTAGTATCTAGTAAGTATACTATATTATGTGTGGAACAATAGTACTGATAAATCATGTACCTAATTATTTCCATAGTTTTTCTTTTTACTTAAAAAATCTAATAAATTCATTAAATTTTTTTTTAAAAATCAGAAAAAAGAGCAAAAAATTAGGAAAAGTATTAGAGAAAGAAAGTATAGGATACTGTAAACTATTAGAGGAAAGGAGTGTAGTACAGTACAGACAATACTACTGAAAGTTATTGAAGGAAAACAGTATAGTAAACTAAAAACTATTAAAGAAAAATAATATAACAAACTGGAGATAAGACTACTGCCAGTTATTGAAAAAAGAAAGTATAGTAAACTAGAATTTGTTGGAGGAAAGGAGTATAACAGACTGTAAACAATACTAAAACTGTTAGAAGAAGAGAACATAGTGACCTAACAGATAATATTGTATACTATTACATAGACTATTGGAGGTAAAAAGTATAGTGATCTGTTAGACAACACAATATTAACTTTACTCAGAATTAATAAAGAGTTCAAGTTGGGCTAGAGGTCCAAATAAAAACCTTGTTTAGTAGATATATAAGAAGAAGATAGAAAAATTTTTAGGTAATTAATTCCATAGCTTTACTCAAAAACTCCACAAAAATACAAATAAATTTATTAAAATTCAGGAAAAATCATAAAAATTTTTTCAAAAATTTATTACTTTCTTTTCTTTCTTATTTCAAAGAAGTTTAACAAAATAAATTCAATTATTACAACCCTTCTCTTTTTATATTTAACCCAAATATAAATGTATAAGAGAGAAATAAACATGTACAAATATACAGTAATAGTACTAGCTCATCAACTTCTTTGTTTTCAATTACTGTTTCCTATATTTTCTTTTTGTTCTTTTACTCTTTTATTCTCTCTATACCTTGACTGAATACCAGATCCTAGGTATAAAAGGGACAGTACTCTACAGCTATAGTGTAGAGTATGGTTTGTATAACTAAGCTCAGGTCTACCTTCTTAGACAGACTGTTTCCTTAAGTAATACTACTGTAGTATACCTGTATATCTTCTACATATGCTCTATAAAATCTTGAGAATGCTATACTTAATTTGCACAGATGTCAACTTGTTGAACAGCAACAAAGAACAACTCAAGAACCTAGAGCACAGATTATAATAGCAGAAGTAGAGAGACAGAGATAGATGGAAAAGATTTAAGTTAATCAAATAATAGAGAAATAGAGAAATGAAGATGCAGATGCTCTTGATTATGAAGGACAGCAGAATAGACATGGTAATGGAGATCTGAATATGGATAGGAATATGCAGGAAAATATTTTAAGAGTTGTAAGTAATAGATTTCACTAATTGTTGATAAATAAATTCTAATTAGATATTACAGAATGTTAGAGAAAGAAATATTCAAGAGTTGGATATAGAAGATGATATAATTTAGGTATGTTGATTTTTATATAATAAAATTTTATATACTCATAAATTATCAGAATTAAGAAATAGTTGTAAATGATATTCTACTATTTGTTTTTTACCCTGTACCTTATCTACCATCTGTTCTCACTGTCATACTCTTCACTTTGACTGTGAGAAGCTTAGATCTTCATGGATTAGTCATCCCAAATTTGATATATGCTGTTTGCAAGGACAGATTCAACTACCTTCTTTCCAACTACTCACTGGAATCCTTCACAACTACTTAACTAATTATTCCTCAAGAGAATTTTGCAATAATATACAACAGTATAATGCAGCATTTGCTATGACTTCAGTAGAAGTCAATTTTGACAACTCAGTCACCAGGCAGTCAGGCCTCTATTGTTTCAAGATCTAGAGGGAAGTTCATTATCTCACTAGTACTTTCCTCTCTTGTGCAGATCAGACTCCAATGTATGCACAAATCTATATCCTTGATACAGCAAAGTAGCTCAATATCAGAAGAGCCAACAACAATAACTTGGATCCTGTAGTGATAGACAATCTTTAGACAATGCTCCTAGATAGTCATCTATATATTGGTTGATACTGTTATGCATATGAGCTTATCAGGGACAAACCAGCAGATGAACAATAGGAGGTTAGGATTAGATTGCATGTAGATCTACAGCATAATCAATGAACTCACAATCTGCCTACTGCTAAAGAGATTGCAGTTATTATTCCTAAGGAAGAAGTCCATCATGCAATAGATAATAGAAATGTGGTATTATAAGCAAGAAGAGGATGACTTGAGTGAATAAGCTAGAACAGTTCTTCATATATTGCTCTCTATTATGTTCTGGTATTTCCAAAGGGGGAGAATGGATGGTATCCAAGAATCCAATCTGTAGTGCTCAATTGAGAGAACAAGAAAAGAATAGAAGGCAAAGAGATAGAGAAGAACAGGCTTGTTCACAGGTAGTTTCTGACACATGCTACTATGTATATTGTCTTCATATCAGAGATAGTCTTCAGTCACCTCTCTTCTATAGTGGAAAGCTATTTCAGCAGTTTGTTGTTGATGCATGGGTAAACTGTAAACAAAGGAAACTTAACTGGGCTAGAACACATCAATATACCCTCAGATCAGAACTCTACCAGAGACTACAGGATGCTGCTATGCATGATAGACATAATGGAGAAGATGTTAGACCTTTGGAATACAAACTCATTCTTTTTATATGGGTAGTCCTAGGTTTATGACTCAGTTGTTCCAAGATGCTATAGCTATTTGCAGACATTTTCATAAACCAGACCTCTTCCTTACTATGACTGCTAATCACAAGTGACCAGAAATTGTTCAGAGTCTTTTCCCTGGACAGACAGCCACTGATTATTCTGACATTGTATCATATGTCCTTGAGCAGAAGAAAAAAGCATTTCTCAAGCTTATTGACAATGGCTTCTTTGGTACTGTAGTAGCTTATATTCACACTATTGAGTTCCAGAAGAGAGGTCTTTTTTATATTCACTTGCTTATCTTTCTACACCCTCAAGATTGCATTCAAAACCCTTATCATATAAACTCTATAATCTCAGTACAGTTACCTGATCCTTAGTTATAGCTACTTCTCTATGCAAAAGTCAACAAATACATGTTGTATGGTCTATATGGTGTTAACAATCCCCAAGCCAAGTGTATGGTCAATGGACAATATGGTCAATGGACAATATAGTAAATGCTTTCCCAAAGACTATAAAGAGAGAACAGACTAGGCTAAGGACAGTTCCTCCTATAACATCTTTTCTTCTACATTTTATACATTGTACCCTTGTCATTTCTCCTCTTCTTGCTTCCCTATTTCTTCAATTCTATGCTTCCTAGCAAAGGTCACACCACACATTTTTTACTTGTCTCTTGAGGAGGAAACCCTGCTCTTGATTTTTATAGGTCTACATTCCTCTACTGTTATATCCTTCACAGTCTACATAGGTTGCTACCACCTTCTCTATAATCTATTCTCTATCAAGTAAGAGAGCATCTTCTGGGAACATGCTTTACTCATTACAGTACTCCTGTGCCTTTTCCCATGTAGAATGCACTGGTCTCCTTTTTTGCTATACCTTTTGTGGTCTGGCCATACATGTTGTTTCCTTTTTACTTCTATGTTTGAACACTTTCATTTTTGGTGCTCAACTCTCCAGCATCTGAAACACTTTACTTTTTTCTCTTTTCTTTTCTGCCATCTTATCTCTATTTTGCTTCTTAGTTCACATTGTATCACTCAAATTGCCAATACTTCAAACTTATTTTTGGGAATTGGTTTCTCTTTCTTTTCTCCAACACTATTCCTGCAGTTATAGACCAGGTGTCCAAACTTCCTACAACTGAAACACTTCCTCCTCTCTCTTTCTTCTAGCTTTATCCTTAGTTTGGCAAGAGCCTACTATTGGTTGAGCATACTACTCATCAAAGAGTTGTATTGTTTAAGAGACATAGTATTATATCTCTCAATATCAAATAAGATTGATCTTACTAGTTACTACTATGTCTATTGGGGTACAAGATCTTTATCCAACCAGACACCTACTACTATACTGACTACTGCTCTAATCAAATAGTAAACAATTATCTCAAGGAGAGGATCTCTACTCTAACAGCACCTTTTTAAGAGATTGATATTATTCCTCTACATGTATGGATGATAATGCATCTCTAGTACAAGGTTTCTACTGATTGAAAGAGTACAAGTAATCTACTGAACAACACCACCCAATTGCTAGGTTAGGTCTTGAACATAATACCTGGGTTTGGTACTGGATCTTCACTAGCACTCTCTAACTGACTACTAAGTTCCCTTTACAACTAGAGCTCACTATCCAAAAAAACCAGTAATCAAGCTAATCATCAATCAAGGACAATAAAAGAACAAAGTTTAGGCAGGGTTTGAAATAAACAGTGTCTGGAATATAGTATTGAGTTCTTCTGTTGTACAACTCAAGTTAAGTTAACTCAGCAGCTAAGTCTTTGAGGGTTACAAAGAGAACTCAATAGGGTTCTTGCTTAATTGTGCCAGCTACTTATACAAGTACACTATTTGTTCTCATTTATATTAATGGTATTCTACAATTAGCCAAGATGCTACTGGTTCAATTCCCTTGTCTGTCATTCTATAAATAGATCTTCCTTGGTCAAGGTGACTCATGACAACTTACTATATAAGAAAGAAGTACAGGAAAGTGTTACATGACAATATCACATATCATAGTCATATATTAGGATATCACAGGGTCATGTCACATGATGATATTATATGATGAGTATGGAAAAGTAGTACACAGACCATGTAGTAGTTATATAAGTAGTGTATAGAATCTAACAGAAACTTCATTGAGTTCTTTTTGTCAACTTGGACTTGAAGTGTAATTAAGTTGTCTCAGGCTAAGTTGCTACAGAACAGACTGTAGTAGTATATATATTGTAGAGTACACCTCCAGGAGCCTTATTCTAAACTCTAAGGATTCTCCTGGAGATGAGTTGTAACATGACTAAGGATTTTTCTAGAGCTTACTCTGCTCTAGTTGCTCTTATAGAGACATTTAGAAGAGGAGAATTACTAGGAAGGTTTATAGCAAGAAAATTATTTGGATGGTTGGATAAGAGATATGATAAAGAATATTTGGCAAGGTTAAAAAGGAATTGGAGACAATAGAAAGGAGAATGAGTAAGAAGACAAAGAATAATAGAAACAATAAAAGAGAAAAAAGAAGAAATTGGACAAGAAAATTCAGAACTTAGGGAATAAACAGAAAAAGACAATAATAAGATGGGGAATATTTGTGATCCCTATGACAAGTTATAAAAATCCTTGGGATAAGGAATCTTGAGAGAGAAATGGTATCATAACATAGCAAAAATGGCTAAGTCATTATTTATTTTTCTTTTTTCTCTTTTTTTTTTTAAATTTAATTAAGTAATTGGTGGATGTACAAGAGAGAATAACTCAAAAGAGATGTATAGAACTTTATAAATAGAAGTAAATACAGAATGTATATAAGTAATGTACTATAATCAAATAGGAACTCTATTAAGTTCTTCTTGTTAACTTAGACTAGAAGTAGTTCTAGGGCATCTCAGTCTAAGTTCTTATAGAAGATTAGTAAGAGGAGTAGGAGAAGTAGGTCACTGACTATTGACAATAAGCTAGAGGAGTCATGCTTGGAGAGTAGATATTATATTGTCTGACTATATATAGTAATTATCACAAATGGCCACTTACTGATTTGTGAGTTGATGATTTAATAATCAAAAGGCTTAAAAAAGCAAAGTTTAGACAGTAGTAAAAGATGTTGTTAAATCTGAGGTTTATTCTCAGACATACAGTCCTTAAATACATAATTGTAGTGGTCTATGCACTAGGATAGTCTACCACATGATTACTACCTATTGTTCTACATATAGAAGTGCTATTGTTCTTGAAATAGAGATAACCTAACTGTCTTAGGGTAGTCCTTTGTTCTATTCAAGAACAGATGATAATCTATGGATAATAGATTAGTGTCATATATAAACATTGAGGACCTTGTATCTCCATGGAATTTTATTGCCTTGGGGTCTATTTATAGCTGAAAGAAGCATATTGAGGAGAGCTTCACAATGGTCATTGAAGCAAATAATTATATCAAGTAGTTTCCAAGATATTAATAATTTAGTATTTGGTAACTTGGTGATCACCAACTGATTTACTGATAGCTTAGTGAGTACTGATTGCTTTAAGATATCTTTGGTATTGTTTGAAAGGTCTTCTTAAGGGCTTTCAGTAGCCATTGAGATCATTAAAATCAGTCAAGTATTCCTAGAGTTATGGTCTGAATAAAGTTTATGACAGTAATTGCTTCTATTTAATTTGGGAAAGTTTAGCATTGAAGACATTTCACCAACAGGTACTATAATCTAACAAGATGGATATACAGGTATGTTTTCAAGAGCTAAAGGAATGCTAGACTAAGGCTAGACAGAAATAACTATGATTTAACATTTGAGAAAAGATACAAGAGGTATATGTATCTAAGACCAAACAGAAACAACTGGTCTTAGGGCTTATAGATAAATATCTTATATATGAGACAAAATGTACAACTGTTTATAGTAGAATAAATGAGTCTTGGAGTTTATTGCTAGAAGAAAAATTTAACAAATAAAAAATGAAATGAAAATAATAGTAATAGAGATAAATGTAATAACAAGAGTGAATATAACAGATCAGAGAGACAAAATCTCCAAGCTGCTTCATAGTTGTGTGCAAATAAGTAGGTATAGAGGAGATAAATCAGAAAAGAGAACTCATAAATAGTAATGAATAATAAAGAGTCTAATAGAAACCAGAGAAGAAAACTGTTTTTAGTATTCTTTCAAGAAGATCCCAGTTAATTGTAGATCTCAAAGGTATATGTTCATTTCACACTATGATACTACCCTTCTCAATCTAGTCTAGTAGCCTAGTTTGCTATTAATACAGCAATACTGCCTAGAACTCCTATGCTCTCATATAGACTCTGCTTCAACTGATCCTACAGTTGGAAATCTACTCTGAAAACACATAGCAAGTAGTTAAACTTCTAGTTGAGTGAATGCCCAAGTCCTCCTTGAAGTAAAATATCCCTTTGAGGGATATTTTGTATAGATTTTTATAAAGAAAAGACAAAAAAGAAACTCAATCACTCAAAAATAGCAACAGAGCTCTGGAGTGACAGAGAAAGGGAAATAATGGAGGTAAGTTGTTGTTAGACCTCTTTGCACTACTAGAGTATATATTAGGATTACAAATCATTGAGTTAATAATAAGAAAAAAAAAGAAATATTCCAATGGCCTATTATAACAGAGAGTAGAATAATGAGACAGGGTCTCTTTCTGATTGCACAACTAGTACTCCCTGTTCCCCTAATCTTTCTACCTAGCCTTCTCTTATGTCTAGTCATTGAACCTAGTCTTTATGCATGGTCCAAGAAGCTTTGAAATGAACACAAGTAGTCTACTCTCAAGTATGCTATCTTTGTTAATCTCTTTGACTGCAACTCCTTTAACCTCTCTATCTCATTTCTTGACATTCCTGACTTTCCTCTGTATTTCTGGACTTTTCTTCTAACCTGGATATCCTAATGGCATTTTCTTTAAGAGGACAGTTCTGATATTCTTAATTATAGTTGGCCATCAAAAGTGATTGCTGAGATCTGATGGTAACTCCAAACCCTAATCTATTAGATAAAATGGCTTGCCAAGTTATGATATTATTCTACTAAGGGCAAATAGCCTCTCCAAGGTTCTGGTTGCCCTTGAGAGTACTTTTAGAGGAAAGTTCTGGATTGTGTCTGATAAAGAATGTCTGGATAGGCCCTATAAGGTTGGTATAGTGGTGGTCACAGCCACTATTCTGCTACTTGAGTAGTATACATGAGTCTAGGACTGAATACCTAGTGGTTGGATTCAGGAAGTTACATTCGCTTCTCAAGCTGAATTATAGTATAGTTTTTGTAACAAATATTATGTATATTGCCTAAAAAGGCTGCCCAGTGTGACAACAGCAAAAGCATGTTATTTTGGAATATAATGAAGAGTAAATGAGAAGAAATGATAAAAGACAAAAGGAACCTTCCAGAAGGTACTTTATCATATATGTGAGAGGAACCACTTACTATTGCATTACATACAGTAGTTTTTTATCTGTATCAATTGTTTCAGTAGGTTATGTAAACTTAAGACACCCTCAAAAACTTGTTGAAGCAGAAACAAACCATAGAGTATCATTGTATTGTGATATTTGTCCAGTTGCCTTCTCTGATGCTGACTATGCAAAATGCCCAGATACTGGATAATCAACTGATGAACATATCTTTATACTTGCTGGAGGGCCTATCTCCTGAACTTCAAAACATCAACCAATAGTTGCATGCTCAACCACAGCAGCTAGATATACAGGACTTAACTGCATTGTCCAACAGGTCTTGTAGATAACAGCTTGGCTTAAGGATATAGAGATCCAATTAGAATAGCCAATGACAGTCTATGGTGACAATAAGTCTTCAATTGACATTGCAAAGAGTGATAAAGAAGCTGTCAAAATCAAGCACATCTGA
>Ga0153978_1000071_pt1 | contig 20241 bp, 29 predicted proteins | sample TSGA062MetaG_FD_104749 | JGI IMG/M metagenome (GOLD analysis project Ga0153978, IMG submission 104749) | Attine ant fungus gardens microbial communities from Georgia, USA - TSGA062 MetaG | ecosystem: Host-associated > Fungi > Mycelium > Unclassified | place: USA: Georgia, Yuchi Wildlife...
GACGATGTCTTATTCAATCCATGGTACGAAAAACCTGTAGTGACTCCTACAACACGTCTCGTCTTCAAGTTGTATGCGTTCGCTTGGACATGTTACATAATACACAAAGGATGCACACACCTTAGTCGGCGCTTGGCCAAGTCTTATACGACATTACCGTGACCGGCCAGCGACATAGACATGCCTGTGACCGTTGTACCCTCAAAGCCAGTGGCCGCAGCACTGTCTGGAACATTCAGATTCATAGGTCGGATGTAAATCACCTTTCAACCTGTTGGTTGTACTGAGGTTTAATGTTGGTAGATATCGGAGGTTAGCATCACCAGTGATACTAATCTAGGCTCCACTTTCACAACAATCATTGTACGCAGTTAATTTAACTGACCCTGTATTTCGTGGTATTCACCATGGCAAGAAGAAACATGAAGGTTTTGTACGGCCCTGTGTTTACACACCATCGCTAATAGTCTGTTATAGATGACTTTCAAGCAGTGTTGGACAGGTCGCAGTTAGCGGGTGTTCGGTCCATGATCATCACTGGCGGAAGTCTTCGAGAGTCAAAATATGCACTGTCTCTCGCCGCTCAACATGGTATACATCTTTTGACAGACGTAGAACCATCAGTCCTAATGTCATTATATGTCATCTTCATTTACAAGGCTTATTCGCAACAGTGGGATGCCACCCGACCCGCTCAACAGAGTTTGAAAAACACCCAGGCGGCCCAGAGGCATACCTTCAGGAACTTGACGTGCTGATAAGTGCCCATCTTCATGGCAAAGGCAGAGTTGTTGCTATAGGCGAGTGTGGCTTGGGTATGTCTAAATATTGTATCCCAAAGAGAGGCTTGCGCGATTTTGAGACTATCAGATTATGATCGTACACACTTTGCAGCGGAAGATGTACAGCAGAGACATTTTCGTATGTGTGTGAAACATTGGAGATGTGCCAAGCTAACCGCTGCGTGTTGAATGCTACTTTGCATTGATCCAGGGTCTCAGTTGTCTCTTGCCAAAAAATACAAGCTGCCACTATTCCTTCACTGCCGTGCAGCACACAAGGACTTTGTGAATATCCTTCGTGACGAAGGTTTTGGGGAAGATGGCGATAGAAAGGGAGTTGTGCACAGCTTCACGGGATCGGTTGAAGAGGTTATCGAGCTGGTACGTTCATGGATATAATACTCTTCGAGACTTACCGATTTTGACACAGATGGACATGGGCTTCCACATCAGGTGCTGTCGCATTATTATTATCGGATCGTGGCACTGATATACTTGTTGCAATCACATCAGCGTCAATGGATGCTCACTCAAAACAGAGAAGAACTTGTTGGCTGTAAGGGCGATCCGACCAGAGAAACTCCTACTTGAGACAGGTCGGTTCTAATGATGTACCATTGACGAAGGCGACTGAAGACTCATAATACTAGATGCTCCTTGGTGCTCTATGACATCAACGCATGCGTCGAAGGCCTTCCTAGAAACACTCCCGGCATCACTAAAGGCAAACTATTTCCCTCCGAGTACGAATTCGACATCATTCGTGATGGGCAAGCCAGTAAAAGGCCGGAATGAACCCAGTGCAATTGGGGGGGTTGCGTGGGTTATCCACCGGCTCAATGAAGGGGTCCCTTTCGAGAAGGTGACAGAGAAGGCGTACAAGAACACTATTCAGTTATTCCATCTAGACGAACTTTCTGTATAGCGGGAGCTTAATTATTCCTTCGATTTGGTCTGCCGCCCTCGCAGCTTACTTAATCGTGTGTTGCTTTTGCCACATATGTAGAGCTCATACTAAGTACTAGTACATACTTACTCAGGCTAAAGTACGGTACTAGTACTTGGTAGTCCTGACTGTAGCTTCTCCAACGGCTACTAGACAGATCCTGTACTCCTACGAATAAACGGCCAATGAACGTGAATGCTGAACCAGCATCTAACCAGAGTCCTTCGCTATTTCCTTTCATCTTCGCTGTCATTGGGCTTGTGTGGTATGTAGTCTTGTGGGGTATTGGCCTTCTGGGATGCAGAACAGGGTAAGTAACTCTACTTGTTGGCAATGCCTCGCTCATCGTGCTGCAGTCGAAGAAGGTATCGCTTGCGACCACGGTCTCCACTTGCGACAAAACCATTGAACTCTGTCCCCGGTGTATCTATCCTGCGACCACTAAAGGGCCTGGACGCTAACCTGTATGAAAACCTCGAGTCTACGTTCACGCAAGAATACCCCAATTTCGAAATTATATTATCCGTTGCTGATGAGCAAGACCAAGCTCTTCAGGTTGCCAGGGATCTCATTTCTAAATACCCAAGTGTTAAAGCCAGGATAATTGTAGGTGCGTAACTTTCTAGGGAATAGTTATAATTTGAGTCATTTAGCTGATAACAAATCACAGGGGAAGAGAGGGTGGGGGTCAACCCCAAAATAAACAACCTCATTCGCTCATACCACGAAGCTACACACGATATTCTCTGGGTTATTGATTCAGGTATCTCGGTTGCGCCTGGAACCCTTGCACGCTCCGTTGACCTCCTCGAGCCATTTACGCTGGCGGTACCTCCAAAGAAGCGCATTGCTCTCATCCACCACGTCCCTTTGGGGTCTGCTACAGAGACATCCCTCGGTTCAAGAATCGAGGAGGCGTTTCTCAATACCAATCATGCGAAAATGTATCTCGCAATCAACACCGTGTCAATCGAATCCTGTGTGGTCGGTAAATCAAACCTCTACCGGCGTTCGGATCTAGAGCGGGTCAATGGGTCGCTCAAGCCTGGAACACACTCGAAGCCAGGATACGACCATGATCGTGACCGTGTCCATGGTCTCGCTGCCTTCGGGAAGTTCTTGGCTGAAGATAACATGATTGCCAGTGCTCTATGGCACGAGTTGGATATCCGCCATGACTTGTCCTGTGACGTGGCACATAATGCAATCGGGAAAATGTCTTTGTCGGATTACATCTGGAGGCGTGTGCGCTGGATTCGCGTGCGCAAACATATAGTTCTAGCCGCCACTCTCCTGGAGCCCTTTACCGAAAACATCGTCGCCAGCTCCATCGCTGCTGTAAGTTTGCGGTATCTCTTCAGCATTCCCGTATGGCTTTTTCTGGTATTCCACCATGCAGCTTGGCTCTGGGTGGATTTAGATGTTTATGAGTCACTCGCGGGTCACCCCCTCTCTGCAGACAAGCGCTGGCGGTTTATCACTGCATGGTGTCTACGTGAACTTCTAGCATTGCCAATCTGGTTCTTGGCTATGCTTGGAAACGAGGTAGTTTGGAGAGGAAAGAAATACGAGGTGTTACGGGCGGGAGAAGTTAAACGGACATCAAGTAATGGTATGTTCAGGGGATTGTTTACCTGGTCCAGGGGAAGAGGTTCTGACTACCAGCCGTTACTGAACAATCATTTGGATACGTAACGCATGCGTGGAGGAAGAGCTTTCGTTTGGTTTTGGTAGCCCGCAAGGATTCCAACTGGTTATCATTAACAGTAAACGTATTATAAGAAGCGTATATCCATGATTAGAAAGTACAGAAAGCGTCTGAGTACTACATACAGTGAGGATGCGAGACGATGAGAAGGCGATAAGGAGATTAGCTATGAGGAAGGTATGCCACCAGGTACAGGTTCACCATGAGCTGCCCTTGCCTCTTCTTGACTATGCTTTGCAAGAAGACGGAAATTGTAAATCATAACAACTTCATCAAAGAAGGTGTCGGACCAATCCGCTGCTTTGCACGATTCCAGTGCGGCTGTGCGCAAGCGCAAATCGCGTCCGTCACACGTGATCTTGCATAAAGATGCTTCCAGACCCGCAGGAGTGGCGGGCTGAGGTGTATGTTGTCGTGAATCCCGAGCATCTTTCTGTCTTTGATTGGAAAACCAATTCTTAACTTGATGATATTCCCTGTGATCTCGAGGCTGAGAAACACCACGAGGACAAAAAAAATCATGGCGAACCTGTTTATGATGACTCCAAGCTGGGATACCCAAGCCTCGTCAGGATATGGGGTAATTTCATCGTAAACCATCTGCATTACGAGGCGTTGTCGCCAGGTTGCAGGCGTCTTTCCTGTAGATGGGATAGCCAATGCGCGTTTCTTCAACTCGCGCACTCTGTCTTCTCTCTCATTCTGAGCACGGGTGGCAGATTGTGAGTATGCCTGTTTATACGCTTTCCTTGTGAGATTGTCTTCGAGAGAGGTCCCTTGGCGTGGTGTGGCGGCAGAAATGGAAGCAGGCTTGAATCGTAATGACGATGCCTTGGTCGTAGTAACCCGCTTCCTTAATGTACGACGTGGAAAGGACTCCTCAGAAGGTATGACGGACTGGTTGGGAAATTCGACATCCATATCATTTACTGAGGCATCTAGAGACACTTCCCGAGAGGAAGATGAAGAGGCTGGGCTATCCACTACAGATCCATCTTCCTGACCCTCGAAGGAGGAAAGAGCGTCCCGGGAAGACAGAGTGGGTGAAGTTGAATGTACTATTGGAGAAGAGCCTGTGTGTGATATGCCCATCAGTGATCTATTGCAGCAGAGGTTGAAAGGCCGAAGTGAATAGTATGCTTGCCAGTTGGAGGTGTAGGATGAAGAGATACCTGCCTGAAATAAATACCGACGCTTGATCCACAGGTGTTCGGTGCGGGTAAGACAAACCTTCTGTATTGTACTGCTGCCGTACCCAAGAGTGGTCCAAACCAGCTATTGTTTCGGGCACAAAATCGTAAGTAGTAGAGAAAGGAATGTCTACTGCGTTTATGATAAGTGCTGATATGGGTAAGTCTATGAGACCACGTCGACGTAGTCGATAGCAAAGGGTGGTCGGTAGCCGGAACTCGCCTTCTTGACTCTTCTTATGTGTTGCCCGCATTTGGATTATTAAAGCCTTTGGTCAATAAAGCACAACAACCGTCTCACTGACCCTACTGAGGGTAAAGTCGCGGTAGCAATCAGAAGTCGAATTGCAGGCCTGTATCCACCTTGCAACCATTTGTGACTATGTCCGACAATGATCACATCAGGCAACGCATAATCGCATCTGTATTCGATAAGCGCAACGCAGGTGCTGCGACTCGAGAGACATACTGTGGACACCTAAAGATATGGGAGGACTCAGGAGACGACTCTGGCAGGAAACCTCGTTATATCTTATTGTCTCGTATGTTGTGATTATCTCTCTTCAGGAAGGTTGTTTAAACGTTCATTCAGTGGCCAGCGACGGAACTGGTTCTATCCACAAGTCAAAGCTAAATACAAACGGCTCGTTTTCCGTCGGGAAGACATGGAACCTTTCTGAGCTCCGTGGTATAGAGGTTGTGAATGTGTGTACTGTGGCCATTTCAAGCATCGTCACACAGCTGACTACTGCTGGCCGCTCTGCAGCCATTATCATTCAATATCACTCTGGCACGCACGTACAAATGGCAGACAGAAAACCACCTCGATCAGGCGAATTTCATTTCCGCGGCGGTCAAGCTGTTTCACGTCGTCACAAATGGCACTGGCAGATTGCATCTCGTCGGAGTGCAACAAGATGAACAAACCCCAGGTGAGATAGCTTGGTACTCGCTTATGGTCATTATTGAGTTATTGTCATTAGCCAATGTATCAATCAATGATTCTCCCAAGAGGGAATCATTGGAATTTCCTGTTCCTCAAGCTTTGCAAGTCGACTCGAATAATTCCCTTAGGCAAGTAAGGCGAGAAGCTACGACTTCGCGAGTGGAGGCACCGCAGACGGACTTACATACAGAGTCTCCTCCTCGCACTCAGATTGCCCGACCTCTACCCCGCTCTTCCTCTCCTGTCAATTCGACACTAACTAATCTGCCTCCCAACTCTGTCTCAGGTTCGATTCGATCTGGTTCCCCGGTTCCTCAACCACAAGTGCAACCGCAATCTACTCTACCTAGTCTTCCAAGTTCGCTTCGGCCCCGAGTTAATCGCCGTCCGTCAAATCCGACACAACCACAAATCTCCCCATCGAATGGCTTGTCAGCAAACCTTATTCCGACACGTGTGCCTCTTTCTACATCGCCTTTACGCATTCCCAAAGAAAATGTTCCTTCCACTACTTCTCGCCCCCCTGCTGACTTCATACACACGTCAAGTCCACTTTCAGCCACGACAACCTCCGAGCTTCCTCAACCCGAGTCACCTCCCTCTGTTCGATCTTACAACTTAGCACCTGTGCGAGAAGCTCCGCCTCCTCGCAGGGAGTACAACAATCGAGTGTCATTTTTTGATCCTGCCAACCAGGCTGCTTTGGACCGGCTTGTGTCAGGAGATTTTGCAGAGGATGAGGATGTGGGTGACGAAGAAACCTCACAGGCTACAATAGCAAGTATAGATGATATGCTGGAGGGATTTGAGTGGGCCAGCGATGAACTTTTTGGAAGAAGGAACTCAATGGGGGCAGCAGATTTGGTAGGAGCCCGTCTATTGGACGAGCTGGTAGCTCTTGAGAAGGTGAACCACCACCAAGTTATTCCTTTGACCCACTAACTCGGATTGCAGGCCAATATACACTCTTTCTTGGAATCTGACGATCGTGTGGCTCTGGTTATGAACTTCCTGGATGAAGCTATTTCCGAAGTTGACGCCATGGACAGCTTAATTTCGTCATACAAGATCCATTTAAATGTCAGGCTTTGACATCGATCTTGCTGTATCTCCGAATCTAACAAATTCTATCACAGGCCGTCGGGGACGATATTTCATTTATCCAATCTCAACGCCGCGGCTTACAAGTTCAAACACAGAATCAACGCGCTTTGCTGAGCGAGCTCGAGAATCTCCTTGTACGCTTTTAGGCTTTGCTACCACACGTCCCACTAACATCAGGATAGCAAACCGTTCACGTAGACCGCGAAGCACTTGTGACGCTCACTCAGGAATCCCTAGAAAAACCATCCGGAGTTCAGAATTTGGAAAAAGCAGCCACTGGACTTTATAAGGCTCTCCAAGCTGGTAAAGATACTGGTGTGTGGTAGATTTTTGCGCCTCCTCTCTCAAAGTCCTCATTTTTCGTAGACATGGCAGCTACTATGGAGCGATTAGACGAATACAGGACACATAACGCACAGTTCTGTAAACGTGTCTTTGATTATCTATCAATCGTGTGTGCTGCGCAGGTGAATTATTTCTGTATAGTCATGAATCATATGCTTATGTTCTGTCCAGGCGAAGATGATATTGGGTGGCGATAATGGGATTATCAGGCCTAATCGGGGGCGACCGGTTATCAAGAGCCATGAAGACATGGAGGCATACCTAGGTCGGTATGCTGGGTTAGTTCTCTACTTGAAGGAGATGGATGAGAATATATATTCAAAATCCTGTGCAGTAAGAAAATTTTAACGTCTCCTGACTTGTGTTGACGGATCTACGTCAAGGCATACTTTTCCGCTGCCAGTGATCTTCACAAAAAGCAGATGGGGAACTTGCTTTCGATTTACTCGGGACTGCTGAAGAGGATACCAGATGAAGACGCTGACCAGAGTTTGTGATCGATTTATCAAGCAAACACGAGGCTCACTTACAGATAGATTTTGGGTCGAATGTTGTAACTGGTCAAAAAGGAGGAATTCGACGTGCTGGCACCATAGTCCGTTCGCCCATGGAGGGTCGAAAGGATCGAGATAAAGACAAGGAAAAGCCAGCCGATGAAGAGTATCGTGCATCAGAGGTGTGCTGATTTTTATCATGCCGATCTTGTCTCATAACAACATCAGGCCCTGGGTCTTATTCTGGAGCAAATCGCCCCTCAAGTCTACCGTGAAAAAGACTTTATTGCTGATTTCCTGCAGATCAATGATGCTGGTCTCACGTTTGCTGACTATGCCGGTCTGGACAATTATTTCAGGCGGCAGGCAGCACGAAGTGCTGGTTTAAGCCAAGCAACTCTGAAGCTCGTACGCGGCGCCATGGACCTAATTTTTGGCTTTTTACCCGCAGAGCTGAAGCAATGGATCGATTCCGCTATTGCAAAAGACACCTTGTATGCAGTTGATTTTCTTATGAGAGATGTTAATCATTTCACCGACAGGCAGGTGATTGGAGTGATGGTCTGCTTGGAGCGCTTTCTAGCCGATGCCAATGGACGTGAGAATACTTTCTTTCTTCAAATGCTAGACAAACACCATGCTAGGCTGAAAGCATTCTTTGACCGTCATGTTGTACGTCGCTGATCCCGTTGATGGATGATTACTACTCACGACAATTTACAGAATCAACAAATCAAGACGATCGAGGAAACTAAGCTCACGAGCAAAAAGCGAAAAGGGGTTGCCCATTTTGTGAAGTACTTCCCGATCTATGTCAGCCGCATTGAACAACAATTAGTGGGCGCGGATGACTTGGGAATCAGGACCAACGTCGATCTCGCTTATGAAAAGGTCGTGTACAGCATGTTTGAGTGCCTTAAGCACATGGCTACACTAGATGGTGAGGATGAAGACAAGGGCCAGCTAAATTATCACGTACTCCTTGTTGGTAAGTGGGCTCCTAGTCTGCTACTCATTTTGTAAATGACTGGGTTGCAGAGAATATGCATTACTTCATCGCGGAAATGTCTCAGCTAGAACTGAGCTCTGTTTCTGGGTTTTTGAAGGAGGCGGAAGCAATTTATAATGAGAATTTGCACGCCTACGTCAAGATCGTCCTCAGACGTCCTTTTGCAAAGATAATTGTGCGTACAGTGGTCTTTATTTGCGAACACTGGGCTGATCTCTTCATCTGCCACCTAAGGATTACTTCGACGGTGTCGAGCGGCTACTCACGACTGCTGCCCCGACGGACGTCTCAAAGAACAGCAGCTATAATAAATCTCAACTGAAGAAAGTTGTCAAGGAATTTGATGGCAAAGACATCCGCAAACATATCGACGCCCTGTTCAAGCGCGTTGAGAAGCATTTCACTGAAGCCGAAGAGAATGCGACAAAAGAGGAAAGCAGCGGTATTGCCTCTGGCACAGTCATGGTTGGCGTGTGGAAAGTTTGTGAAGAGGAACTGCAAAGGCTGACAGAAAACTTCAACAAGCGAATCTCACAGTGTTATGTGGATAGTGGTATCTCATTAGAGTACACTAGCGTCGACGTGGAGTCGTCTTTTAAACGTCACCGCCTTGGATCATGATTTATCGAGGATGCATTACCCTTTAACCGTATACTGAATGCACATTGTACAGTACACACGTCTATACAATATCATCCATTGTTCTTGTTGCAAGAAAACAGAAATAAAAAATAAAAAAAGTCATTTGTATTTCGGTAAGTTGGCAGACCAGAAAACTTCAGCAAACCCTTCAAGCGGCCTATGAATGTACAGAAAAGCACTTTACTGGGTGGCGGGGCCGGAAACTGGTTTTGCAGACTTCCTTTCCTGCTCGCCGGTGTGGTTAACCACAGCACCACTGGCATACGCAGCTGTTCTTGCAGTAGCATCGGAGGAACCGGTTTTAGAAGAAAGCTTTGACAATCCTCCCACAACGGGAGAACCGTAAGCAGTCCAAAGCCCCTTGATACTCTCGAGCGAGTAAGTTCCGTAGTACTGCTGCCCAGGCTGGCCGTCGCCCGCAGCTTGAGGTCGTATGGCGATGGGCGTCTTGTTCAAGACGCTCCACAAGAAGTCGATAAGCATGGAAATGCGTGACTGAAGAAAAGCGAGAAGATTATTCTGAGCAGAGGCAATGCCGGAATCTAATTCCTTTTCGTTCTTGGCGCAAAAGGGTTCAAAGTAGGCTTTGTAGATGTAGGTTGAACCCTGTCTGTTTGTAAAAATCTGAGTGAGGATGCGGGAGATGAATATTCACCTGGGTCTGCGGAAGAGAGATGTAGAGCAAGAAAAGAGTTCGTATTTCCCAATAAAACGGCAACCTACACAGTAATAGGAGTGAATAAGTTTGAGATGAGCAGAAGTGTAACAAACCATGATACGAATGGACCTATTGTGGACTCCACCGCAACGAAAGCCCCAATTACTGCCCAATACATTGAGAGATCCTGGAGTCCACTAGACAAGGGGGAGGAGAGAGCCTTGTAGGTAGAATAGCTTGGGAGCAAAAAAGCAAACCACGCGCTGGTTTGAAGTATAGTCAGCGGATTTATGACATGGAGGAATTGACAAAAATATTAACCAAAGCAGATGGGATATCATAGCCATGAACATGATGAGTTCCTCTCCGAGTTTTGAATAACGTCAAGCTTTTACTGGTTGAGTGATAAAATGGTGGAAAGAGAGTTTGCGGACGTCTGTTATGGAGTCTTATGGAAGCTTTCCAACTGGCACTTGTTATCTGTTGATGGCAGGAGTCACTGCTACGTAGCATATCCAGTCTGAGACGCCACGCAGACGAGCAACCTAACGATTACATAATATATCCCCTTTTAGATGGCCTAGTTTGGTCCGACGAGGGCACTCATTTAAGCCTCGAGGCGGCACTCGACCGTCCTCCTCATGTGCGATGTCATTATGTCTACATGTGCTATAAATGCCCGTCATCCACCCTCCAGCCTGTTAGCAAAGGTGATACACGCACCAGAAGTGCCATTGTTCTGTCCAAAATGGCAAGTTCTGAGCAATGGACTGTCCAATATCCACATCTCCATCGCGAAGATCCACAAGCCACACTTGGTCTCAACAATATATATGCCATTGGCTATGGCTCTTTCATGTTACGTCCAGCCATGGCAATTCAGACATCGTCCTCCAAAAAAACTCAAGTGGTCGCGCCGAGAAGCAAGAGTACGAGGAAGTCCCATCGCGCTTCTCTCGCGGATGTCGAAAACACTCCTCGAAGAGAATGCATGACACCCCAGCAACTGAAAATCCTTAACTCATATTATGTCAAGGATCCACGCCCTACGGCAGAGGATTTCGAATCATTGTCTCAAGAGATTCAGAGGTAAGTCTGCCTTTCTCGAGGACTAGCTCGCTCCTTGAGCTGAGTAAATGGGTGCATAGGCCAGTTCAAAAAGTTGTGAACTGGTTCAATAACCGACGCGCCAAAGAGCGCCGTCTGCATCGACATTCCTCTCTGAACCCATCACCCCTGTCGCAGAGCTTCTCGATGAACGTTGATAGTGACGCTGGTGCGACAGAATCGGGGGACGATGATATCGAGTCGGAAGACGACCAAGATGACCCCAATTGTGTAGCTGCCATGCATCAGATGTCACGCAAGGAAGTTGATGTTGCATTCATTCTTTGCAACATCAAACGACGTATCATATCTCGGCAATCCCAACAAAACGACGTATTCTTAACTAGATGACTTGGCAGTAGACGACTTCTAGATCACCGCTATAACTATATTGTGATTTTATGTATTTAATACCCCACATCGGTCGCCTCGCTACAAAGTACGCCACCGTGAGGAAGGAACGATCGATTGGTGTGACCAGCAGATTGAGAAGCCTTCGCATCTGGCAAGATCAGCGTTGCGGCTCGCCATACTCTCCGCGGTACAAGTAAATTGTCGCTGGAGGGAAAATTGCGGCGCCCGATTGTGCGTCATTCGGAAATGAATAACTGATCTGAACTTGGAGATATTATGATAAGTCCTCGGAAAATTGTGCACTGCGGCCGCGACCGCTTTGGCAGAACTGAACGGCAGCGCGGCAGAACTCGCAGGAGGTCAAGTTGTTCTCACAACTTACAAGTCGCCAGGTCAGATCTATACCATATGAACGAAAGTGACTTCTTCATGCAGTAGGCGCCAAGTAGGTGTTATATGGAACTTCTGATAGCAAAGAATGATGGCCAGCATCGGGGGCGACCTTGAAGGATGGGACTCGGATGTGTCGATAACGGAGACCAATTATAGTATTGAGTCCCACAGGGGAACAAAGTTGGAGGAAATCTGACCTGATTGACCTGAAGTGGCGATATTCAGGAGAATATATTTATTATAAGTCCATTTAGGGTTTTACTTATTCGTTTATATGATTTTTCCTATTATTTACTGTTGTTTGCTACGTCGTATACTTCATACAGCTGAAAGTTGAACACCGTCGCATGTGGCACCGGCGGTAGCCTGAGCTGAACGTGTTCGGTTCGGTGTCGCTTTCAACCTGGTCTCCATCCACCCTGGCATCGAATCAGGCAGTCTAATCCATTCTATATCCCTCATGGACCCAGCCTCCAGTGCCACCCATGTGCAGCACAAGAAGCAGGATGATGATCTTGGCAAAGCTGTGGACAAACGTGATGTCAAGCCAGTCGTGAAGACCCTGAATCGTGTCCCTCGTATGTTATGTTCACACTTCATCCATATGTCAGATCTGCATACTCACTGCCCTCGCAGGTGCCTGTGTAAGCTTACTTCGGCTTGCAACGCTCCGCATCCATGCTCACTTCATATGAACAGAATGCTTGTCGGAAGCAAAAGATGCGCTGCGAGGGTGCAGATAATCCACCATGTCGCCGTTGTCGCCATGCAGGTCTCGAGTGTTTATTTGAAAAGCCCACCAGAGAAGCAACTCTCACAGGCGAGGCAGGACTCGAGTCAGTTAGCCATTTAACGCGTCACGATCTTGTTCTTATAGAGTTGCAGGCGTATCCGAAGCCTAGAGGCTCATGTTGCCGATATACGCTTCACTCAATCTGCGATACAAAATACTTTGCTTGAGATCGTTGGCTACCTTCGAGGCGCCACTCCATATAATAATCGTTCTCCCTCAACGTTTTCACAACCTCCCTATAGTGCGCGGTCGCCCACAGTGCAGTCTTCCCCAATGTCGGCTGGTCCGAATGGCTCCCATGCAGGAGATCCAAATATTCACTGCCTGCAAATAGGTCCTACCACGCCCACTTCCTATCAATCTAATCAGGGATCTCTTACACCCATGCTAAGCCCCCCGCCACGTCAATCAATGGGTTCTGTTTCTCAAAGCTCACTGACATCAGTTGGACAACATTCTGCTCATGGGGAGTACCACCCACCGCCGCTCCCCTCCTCGCATACTAATTCGACTTCACCGACTCATGCTCAAGGATACCCTTATTCCCCTTCTGGACAAAGTCTACCCCCGTTTTCCACGTTACAAGCAATTAGTCATACAACCTCACGAGGATCTATACATGGCAGTCACGATTCGTACCATCAACGGCGGATGCAGCGTGGTCATGATATACAGTCTCCTTCCGGGTCCAAACGCACCGCTCCATCCTCGTCCAATGCCACCAGCGCGGACTCAACAGACATTGAAGATGACAATGGAGAGCTACCGGCCTCCGGCTTGGTAGCACCATGGGAAGTTCTAAGAGGTCTAGCTGATGTGGCTATCGAACGAGCTGCCAAGGTCAGTAGTTTTGCGTTTGTGCCCTTCTTTTAAGCCGAACCCGTATCACATATAGGAGAGTGGTGAGGCAAGCAGTGAGCCGCAGAGTAGAACCAGGACGCCCTCCCCCGAACGACAATTCAGGCCAACGAAAAGGAGAAAGATCCGTCATCGAATCTCTCGTGGTCTGACTTTCTTGGATGGTATTCTTTCCTCTCCACTCGCACTCCACTGATTCTCAACGTCATCAATCGTAGTTGTCACGAGGAATGTCATTTCGGAAGAAGACGCCCGTGAACTATTCAGAATGTTAATTTCCTTATCTCCTTTTCCACTATGCATTCATTCCCTTTTTTCAGATTTTATGCAGGATGTTCTACTTTTCTACCAGTATTCGACTGTCAGGTTGATACTTTTGACGCACTGCATAATCGTTCGCCGTTCGCTGTCGATGCCATCTGCATGGTTGCTGCTCGCGTGAGGGACGGCGGAGGTGGTTTGCTTATATTGTTCTGTTATTCATTTGTCTTATTGTCCGCCAGGAAATGCGAGCGGAACCTACATCCAATGCTTAGAAGCGGTGCAAACTATTTCACGTGCTACGCTGTTTGCTCCCGTCAATCGCATAGAGTCTGTACAAGCAATGAGTAAGTGCACCCCTTCGATGACATATGGATTACATTGATTGTCTGCAAGTACTTGTATCTGGATGGTCAGATAACGGATGGCTTAGTGGTGGTCACGCTGTTCGCATGGCTATGGAACTTTGTAAGTGAAATATTCTTAGGACATATGGATTTCTGAGTATCTCATAACTCGTAGCACTTCACAAGGCTTGGCCCAAGCTTCTGAGGCGCATGCAAAGCAAAAATAAAACCACTGGGGGTCCGGAAGATCGTGACCTCGTTGTCGCAACCCGAACATGGTTTTGCCTCTATCTCTTTGAGCACCAGTGCGTTTGTGAACGATTTATAGAAGTCTAATGACTAAATGCATATGAAAGATTATCCTACGGCACAGGGCGCCCAGCAATTTTAAAGGACGATGAAAGTATATGGCAATGTCGATTGCTTCTGCAGCATCCTCTGGCAATCGAGGATGACATGCGTTTAGTTTCGACCGTTGAGCTGATGGCTATTCGCGAAAGAGTGAACAATAATTTGTCACCTTTTGATCGGCCTGTTGACGAATCCACCTTTGCCATCATTCAACAAGCCGACACCGAATTTCGAAATTGGTATAAAACCTGGGATCATGCTTTTTCGCAGAAGTACGAAGACGCAGGTATAGTTGAATATTTAGTCAATACTCCCCGACTTGCTCCGCTGACTCTGTTAAAGCATTTTACCGGCAAAGCTTGCAGATTCAGCATTTGCACGCAGAGCTCTTTCACAGTGCGACTGCATTACGTGGTATCGACGGTCCAGAAGATGTTCAGAAGATGCCAGCCGCACAAAGAGATCTGGCGATACGCTCAATACGTACTGCTCGCCAGGGTCTTGATATTACAGTTAATTCGCCGTCGTATAGCGAAGGCATGAAATATGGTTAGTTTTCTTTATCTTGCCGAGCTTCTAACACTCACATAAAATAGCTGTTCACTATACACATGCGACCGCCACATTTGCAGCATCGTTCTTGCTGCGGTTAGCCCGTCTTTTGTAAGCCAGACATGAGGCAGTCGTAGGCAGTGTACTCATATTGTTTCAGCCCGAATGATTGCGATGTGCAAGAAATCCGGTCACAGGTTGAGCTTCTTGCGGGCTTGATGTCTCGAAGTAAGTCTATTATCCTACACTGAGGGCAGTCACTAATGATTCCTTGGCAGTTCCTGGAAAGCGATATGCCATCACGCTTCAGCTGATGCTCAAGAGATCGAAAAAACGCAAACTGGCATCAACTTCTCGCTCCCCCCAGATGTCTAAGGAACCTCACCGAAACATATCTATGGTGGTTGACATGCCACAGAATATGCAAATGAATTCTGAGCATTTTGCTCACAAATACGATACGACAGCAATTTCGAGTCCTGAAACCATGCATCAGGTGCACATGGGTATGATACCGCAGCAGACGGCTGAGGTGGACAGCATCTGGCGTGGCTTTGAAATGACTTCGAACGAACAACTTCCAGTGTGGATTTCGGATCAAAGCCTTGGTGGTCACACATTTTCTCAGCAAGGCATGGATGCCTTTTTGCTGCCTGCTGACTACCTCCCTCCTGCTCCTCAGATATGGTAGAGGGTTTCGCAATGTTTGTCGCCGTCTTTATAGCTTGTTCTCTATATGTTGTATGTTGTATGTTGTATTTCCTTAGCTCGGTTATATATATTTCCACTATTCATGTGTAGCCCTTTCATTGTTATTCAATTGATCGGTGTGCCTTTTGCGTTGACCGTACACGAACACGATAATGTTTGAGGGCACAAGGGTTATCTGAACTGGCTGCCCATCTTGGTGAGTGACTGATCAGACGACAAGCTCCTCCATTACCAAGGTCACGGATCCGGCCGTGCCTTCTTCAAGATGGAAGAACTCGAAGACGTACCACCACCATGATATGGAGTTCCTCGATTCAGTAACCATGCGGTTGCGGTTGCGGATGCAGATGCATTCAATGGATATCTTCGCGGCGTCAGTATGTCAACTTTGGTTCAGTCACTGTTCGAATTCCTTGCCAACCTGAAAATGGTTTATCTTCAAACCCAATGTATCGGTTGTCGTCTGATGGTCCAAACGTTTGCAGGTCCTTCTCGGCAATGCTCCGCTAGATCTTGTTCAAATGTCGTAAGGATGATACGAGTCGGAACTTGGGGGGGCATGTATTCTAATCAGTCTTCCAAAATCTGTGTGCACGAATCACCCCGTCGCATTGCATCGATGATGGAATCATAAGCTGTTCTAAGTAGGGATTACATGGAGAGTGTTACGAGTAGAGAATTACAAGTATTCCAAAAGCGTTCCAAGACAAGATCTACATAACTTACGCCGCGAAGAGCTGATTCAGCTCTTCCATCCGTCGTTGTAGCATATCGGCTTTGCTGAAATTCTGTCCTAGAGTCATATTCGCCAGCTCTGTCTTCTTACGCTGCACTTCCAGAAGCCGATCTTCTATAGAGTTCTCAATGATGAGTTTGACCGTCGTCACAGGTCGTGTTTGCCCTAAGCGATGCTATGGCGGATTCAGCGGGCCGCAACAAAAATCGCCACGCAGAGGTACTCACAATCCTGTCAACTGCTTGGTTCTCGACTGCGGGGTTCCTAAAAAAAAATTGAAGCAAACATCCGAAACGAAGAAGATAATCATTACCAATATGGGTCCATCAAATAGACGCGCTGTGCGGCCGTCAAGTTCAAGCCCACTCCACCTGCCTTCAGACTGACTAGAAGGACCTCGCACGCGGGATCATGTTTCAAGGCATCCATGGCACGGGTACGGTCGTCACGTTTCATCGTGCCATCCAGGCGATCATAGCGAATGCCAGCCGTTTCCAATGCGTCTTCGATCCTGAAACTCGAGTAAGAAAGAAGACCATCCGCAAATGGTGATCACATACTTGTCCAGCATGGTTGTCCATTGAGAACTAGATTGACTGTTAGAGTGATTCAAAACGCAAGAATCGGGCACGTACAATACAACAGTCTTGATAACGCCGTCATCGACTTTGTGACCTTCATTATCCACCATTTCTACCTCAATCGAGTCAGGGTCATAGTTGGTGGAGTGTGGGTTTGCGCGAGAGAATTGCATGAGGTCACCGAGCAAGGCTTTGACTTTGGTGGACGGATGGAAGTTTTCGAGGGGAACACCCTTGACTCGCTTTTCTCGTTTGGTGGGCTTCTTCTTGAAGCCAAAGTCCAACGGCGAACAATCAGGCTTAAGACGAACCGCATCTTGCGGCAAAAGACCAGTTTGGCAAGCCGAGCAGGACCGGCGGGTATCGGGAGAAACATCCGGCCAACCTGGGCACACGCACTGACGGTAACATCCCAGGCAAAACAGGTGCTGACAGCGCGTGAGGACGAGTGACAGTCCTGATGGACTACTAGCCCTCGTGGGGGCACGAGAACCAGAATTCTTGACCTTTCTGCCTCGCTTTGGCGCCGAAGGACCATCCATATCCATGGCACCACCAATGTCCACTTGTCCTTGTTGATCGGAAGATACGCAAAGTTCTTCTCCACATTCAACACATTGAGTCGTGGCTGCCTCCCGTAGTAAGGCGACAATAGAGGCTGCACGAGTAACATTGAGACCTTCCCTTTCAATAGATGATATAATGTCTTCGTAACTGGGGGAGTCTGTAGCCTGCGTCTCTCCGGGTCCTTTGCCTTCCACGAGCTCAAAGTGGTCACAGATCTGTCGAAGACGCAAGATTTTCTGGAGTATGCCGACGTAGTTCTTCATGACTTCATTCTTGTTAGAAAGCTCATTAAATTCGGCTTTGGACTCCGAGAAGAACTGGTCGTAGATACTCTGCTCGCGTGGATCGAACTTCAGGTACCGGAGTTCATCGCGGCGTGGAGGAAGATGAAGTATTCGCCGTCCGTCAGATGCCTTGGACTCTTTCGTTCTCCGCAAGGTAATGCACTTCATGATCGTCTGGAGACGTGCAACTCCTAACGACTGTCCATACTTGACTGGAGTGCCGATAAATTCCGTCCAAATATTCTTGTCATCAAAAGGCTCCAAACGCAAGAATTTGATGAGAGCATACACATCATCCAGTTTATTCTGAACGGGAGTACCCGTGAGGCATAATCGGCGGTCCGCCATTAAATCGCAAGAGGCACGACTGCCAACCGTCTGGGTTTCCTTGATCGAACTGCAAATAATTTTGTTAATTGTGGTCCACATTATCATCTCACCACGTACTGAGCCTCATCCAGCACAACTCGGAACCAGTGTACAGTTTGCAGAGCACTCGACGCTTCAGATGTACCGATGTTTGAGCAGGACTTTTTCCTTTTCATTCCCGCTCGTTTTGGTTTGGGCAACCTGAGTACTTGATTGCCGCGCTCGTCAATGTCAACCCCACCAAATCCGTCACTGCTACCATCATCGTCTTCCTCGGCTTCAACGTTTGCGATCCTTCGATTTTGCTTCGAGTATTCTGAAGCTAAAGTCGCATACGTAGTGATTACAGCATCAAAGTCGGCAAGAAATGCTGCATCTGGCCGACGGGCATTTCCATGATATACATAGACACGAAGAGGTCGACCCTCGCGTTTCCGAAGAGGTGGCTTCGTTTCTGCTTTAGCTTCTGCCTGAGAAGCCGGGGGTGACGTGCTCTGCAAGGAAGACAACGATGCAGCGGAACAACTCATCCCACCACCACCGACTACAGTGACTTCTCCTCGCCAATGCTCACGGAACTGGTCTTCCCAGTTTGACACGGTGGAAAGAGGACATATAATCAGTGTCGCCCGACTTTTCGCCTTGATACGACAGGCCCTAGCGTAGTCAGCCTCGGCCCTATCCTGGGCCTTTGCTGCCTTTCCTTTACCCTTGGTGGAACATGATGACGAATCAACCTCCGGTATTCCCCACACACTCCCGGAGAAATGGGCGGCGGTAAGAGGATCTTCCAGCATACCCCGGTCCGGAGGAGGTGGCGGTGGCGACTCTAAAGGCGTAGCAGCGAATGCGTGTGCAGAATCGAGTGTTGATGCAATAAGGGAAACACAAGTAATTGTCTTTCCAAGACCCATCTAATGGGGAGAGAAGACATGACAAGTCACGATTCGTCAGATAGGCAGAGATAAAGGGCAAAGGGCAAGCTTACATCATCTGCGAGAATAGCGCCTTTGGCTTCTTCGGGTTCATGAAACACCTCTTTTTGAGTGACGATATGAAACCAAGATGATCGGCCGGTGTGATGGTCGTTCCGTAACTGCCACATTGTCGAGTAGCGACCGTCCGCACAACGTCTCTCCCGCTCTCGTTCGAGCAAAAAAGTGAGCGCCTTCTTCTGATGGGGATACAATGGCGTTGCTATATCATTGGCTTTCGAACCCAGTTAGGTGAAGAAAAGGGAGTCGAAAAGAAGAACGAAACTAACCAGGTTCCGTCTCTGCTAATTCATCCCCACTTTTCAAACTCTTGAAAAGTTCGTCAATTTGGCTTCGCTGTACTTCTAATGTTTTACCGGAAACCATGGGGGCATTCCAACGAGAGCTATTTCCTCCAGGGCCAGCATATCCAGGTCTAGAGGGAACCATAGGACGGTGGCCACCATGCAGTGGAGAATGTGGGTTGCAGTAGTGATAATTCATTAGGCGCGAAATGTCGTATGGACCAGAGGGGTGATCAAGTAATAGACCGCACTGATGGAGATAATTGCCAACGACGTTAATGTTGCCTTTCGGAGTATAAACCAGCATCTGAAGTGGAAGAATAGGAAGCTTGACAATGTGCATGAGCGGAAGAGGAATTCATGAAATAAAAGGGAACACGGACGTACATTTGGCATACCACGCCGCACTTTAGCATCTAGACGGATAAGACCCTTGCCGAGCATGGGGCCAAGATCTGTGGCGACCTTTTGTTCAACCACACCGAACACTTCTCCTTGAGAAGGTTCGCCAGATGGTGCTTTACCACTAGGCGTCTTAATATGTATCGTTTCGGTTGCATCTCCTCTCTGGGGATTGTGCTCGTACTGCAAACGGACATTAGCCCACTCGATCTCGTGATTTGGATCCTGTGCTTGTAGGTAAGATACGGGGTATAGGACAAGCGCGGTGACGGTAAGCTGCCCGATGCAAACCGGAGTCTTCGGATGAAGATCATCGGGCAATTGGTTATACAAGGGCTGTTGGCGAGGCTGAGGACTAGGAGGAGGGGACGGAGAGTCGGTAAGATCAATAACCTGATGGTTTGAAGGAGCGGATGATGACGGCCGACTCGGTACAAGGGGGGGTAAAGTACGGGCAGCGCCTGTAATTGGC
>Ga0153978_1000072_pt1 | contig 20079 bp, 25 predicted proteins | sample TSGA062MetaG_FD_104749 | JGI IMG/M metagenome (GOLD analysis project Ga0153978, IMG submission 104749) | Attine ant fungus gardens microbial communities from Georgia, USA - TSGA062 MetaG | ecosystem: Host-associated > Fungi > Mycelium > Unclassified | place: USA: Georgia, Yuchi Wildlife...
AATTTTAAAAAGCGTGTGCAGCTTACTAGTTCAGTGAGAATCACAGGCCAGAAGCTTGTCATGCTGTGTGCACCCAGGCGGCACAACAATACTCGTATGCAAAGGTAGACTTCACATTGAACGATAGGAGACGGGACGTTACGGAGGATATCCACCAACTTCTCCTGTACTGCTGGAAGCTGGATTAAGAAATGATTCTTCTCTCCTGTGAAAAGGACTAATGCAAGTCGTCGCAAGTTCAACGATCGGAGAAGCATCTCTTGTTCTCGGTTCGTGAAGATATTCGCTGAGGGTGACGTGGCAATACGGTCTAAAGGGAACTGTCAGTAATGGTAGTCGCGTGAATCTGACACATAATTACTGAGAAGGTCAGGGAAAGATGTTTTATCGGCATCAAACAGTGCTTTAATGACTGGTTTCCACTTCGTGACAGCGCTAGAGTTTGAGTTGAAGATCCGATGGTCGTAAAGGACATCAATCACTACTCCTCGCCAAACCTTCAATGCAGGAGGGATTTTAGTCATGTCCCGAAGGATGTCGACCACTGTCACATCAGCATCAAGAGGCCTTTCTCTTGGTTGAGCAATTTAACATCTCAAATCAAGTGCAAAGCTCACCTAGCCTTCAACTTGATGCCTGGGTTTACGATGTAATACACAATGTTGCTACAAGCACTTGCTATCTTGTCATTGTCCACCAAGAACCTACGCAGATCTGGAACAGCTTTTGATGCTATGAAAGCAGTGATCTGGTAGAAAGTCACAACTCGTGAGGTCTCTAATAGTCAAATAGTAACCCACCTGGTAGGGTAGCTCTGTTCCCCATGTAGGCTTGGCACTATCTGGAAGTAAAACGGGAGTAGAATCAGCCTTTTCATCTTGTTTCGTGTCCAAGACTAAGAATTCATTAGATGTCGGAGACAGCGGAAAAATAATATAAGTAACCGACCACCACGATAAACAGGAGAGACTCGACCATTCGTGACTAATGACTCTTTCGTGGTACGTCTGATCCTATTTGTCTGATCCGACGATTTACCGGCGAATACGACGCATGCATCAAGCAGCTTTCCAAATGTCTCCTGCGTACGGAGTCAGACTTCAAATTGACGGAACTTCGAGAGCATCAAACCTGAAGATCCTTCTTAATGCGCTTGTCGTCCATGGCAGTGGTTTGAGCAACTTTATCACCAAGAACACATAAGCACCTGAGAAATTGTGAGCGGTGAAAGATAGTCATGAGTAAATCGTACTTCAGCGCTAAGAATATCTGAAATTTGAAGTCTCGACTTGACGTTAGGTCCCTCGTTAGTTGCATGAATCGACCCCAAACTTGAAGTGCCAAGGGACCTTCAAGGCGTTGCAAATACTGCTCCAAGAAGTTGAAAAGCATGATATCGGATCTATTGAATAACTTGTTCAGCATATTAATCCTCAGCTACAGTGATAACTCACAGATTCGCATTGGCAGGTCTTCTACTGCGCTCCGAGGAGTTAGAAATACGCACTGATATACTGTCGCAGATCATATGCACCGCATTTCGCGCGTTAGCGATCAAGACATCGACCAGGTCGAAGACGGCCGCCGCAGGTTGATCAGAGCCTTTGGAGCGCATCAATACATCATGATCCCAATACTCAATGATGGACTCCAGTACTTCCATCGGGTGAGTGCGGAACAAGAGCTCTAGGACTCTCCGGCAGCGACTATGTGTCCGATTGAAAATCATAGACAGGGAGTCTACCTCTGGTCGTACGTTATTTGTGTCATGCCAAACCATGTTGACCCATATTGCAAGCAACACACGGATGCCTTCATGGAGAGATTTGTAGCCAGGTGAGTATGACTGTACAGTCGTCAGATACAGTACATAGACAATAAACATCATCGAATCACTCGCCGTCAATTGATGTTCAACAGAAGTTGTTGTGCTGTCTGTAGCGAAGACATTCGATACATATCCTAGGATTCCTCCTGACTCAGCTCCAGGTCTCTCCTGAACTGGAGTGTCGTCCTCGTCTGGATTAGCGTCGGACTTTTGTGTCAAGCCGAGTACAATTAACCGCTCGAGCGCATTGAGCAGCATGCTGAACTCAGCATCAGTCGCGACTCGAGGGTATCCATCGTCAGGTGATGACTGGCTCGCCTTCAGTGCATCGGAGAGGAACATGAGTAGTTGTCGGCAAAGACAATCAACAATAGGAGAAATAATGCCCTTCAGGGCAGGTTGGAACTGGGAAACCGCCATCAGAACAAAATCTAACCAATGCTGCATCACAGGGCGGTTGCGCGGGACAACAATGCCATCCGTGATGGTTTGTGTCAACAGGGGGTTAACAGTGTAACCTTTTTTTTCCAATTCGTGCGAGCTTTCTGTGCTTCGATCCTCCGTGCGTGAATTCACGTTGTGGGTGTAAGATGTTGAGGCAGATATAATTGAGTGGAGGAACCGCAGCAACTTGTTTTGCAAGTCTAACTGATGTAGGTGGACGCAAAGGAAAAGCTTGCCAATGACCACAGGTTCGAGCATTTCAACGGTGAGCATTTCGATTTCGCCACGAGCAACGATGGCTTGGAGAAGGTCTATGGCAGAGGATTGTATGACAGTGTTCAGTGGCTCCATGATCTGAGCAACCTGATCTTTGGGCTCAGATTGAAGGAACCTGCCATGAGAATGAGGTGCAATAGACAGTTAGGGGATGTAACTCACCTTGACAGCACCTCGATGAGCGCATCGAGGTAGCTTATGTCGGGGTCTATCCCAGCTGGTAACAGAAGCGTTAGAATCACAACCGAAGCATAATCAGCATCAGTAATCAGCACCTAAACTGAGTCTCTGGAGTAGCACATGGTCGTATGAGCGCTTGAGGAAGGTGCTACGCGCAGATTTGGCAAAACCTTGACCACCGAACTGGACGACCGAGAGTAAAATCTCGAGAAGGTGAGCAACATAGCGCTGGTCGAAAGACCTCTCGTAAACGTAGCCCCTGATTTCTTTGCCGCTCACTCTGTTAGAGCTAGGTATTCGACGAATAGAAGGGTCCAAAAGGTCACGAAGGATAGGTTCCAAGACCCTTTTCGTCTGCGTAAGCCCTCTGTGCGGCCAAGGTATCGAAGTTGTTACCTGATATATGATCTCAAATTGCATCGCATCCACGTTTCTCCGACGCGTCGCAGGCTTGAATCGTCATGTTTTAAAGAGTCTAAGACTATCATCAGTGGCACCTTTAGGCGCACCCCTGGAAGCGAGTCATCCTCTGTAAGAAGTTCAATCAGCAGAATAACGTCGTGAACATGTTTACTTGCCTGACAGTCGCCAAAGTACCCCGAAGGCCTCGTGCGCATCATAAACGTTTCGCGACTCGGGAGAACTCATGCTCTGCGCTATTATTGACTCAACTTCATGGGGCCGTGACAATGACTCTATGGACCACATGAGGTTGACTGCTCGCACGTGGAAAGTTGCCATGTCTTGGTGGAGGTACCTGAACAACTACGAAGCAAGCTTTATTGCATAGACTTCCATGTGTAGCCAAACACACAAACCTTCTTCACCATGCGACTAACGACTGGTCTTTTGTCCATTGACAGCTTTGGGCTCAGCCTCTGCGTTCCATGCAAAGAAACTATTAAAGATACGACCCAATCTACCTGGGTGAAGTTGACAACCTAACGATAAATAAGTTTCCCGATGTAAAACCGAAGGGCGTCAAATTGCACACCTCCAGGTCAAGACAACTTAGCATGGAGTGCAGCCATCCAGAAGGATTCCATGATATGTCGAGGGTCGTATCAGAAGTCTTATCCACCGCATGAACAATGTTCGACAAGACCCGTAACACTTGCGAAAAGGCTGCTCGAAGTTCTACCGAGCCCCGTTGTTGAGTTGACAGCGACTGCGATAAGGCTTCACTCATACAGAACATATGTTCTAAGACAGCCACCAATGGATTAAGCACCGGATTGCTTGGTTTCGGTTCAGCACAGCTAATTCCATAAAATGCATAAGAGAATGCGAGCGGACTGAGAGAGGAGGCTGAAGTTTGGAGGGCTGCGTTCAGTTGAGGGCGCTGACTGAGAGAAACTAGAGGAATATGTTTGAAAATCTCCTCCTGAAGTGCTAAACATTCTCGGACAGAGGGTTCGGCAGCCTTGCACGGGTCTTTGCTGATTTCACGCTGTAATGTGGATCAACTTCTGTATCATATCCCAGAAGTTGCCATAGTACCTGTAGCCTGTCCGTTATGGCGGCGAAAACAATTGGTAGGTGAATGCTGCGAACTTCGTCATCTTGCAATGGAAGTGAACGCAGTAAGAATAAGGTCAAGTCGATTGCCTGAAAGCGGTATTAGTACGAGCCACCGGCGTTCTAGTCGTAGCGAAACCCACTTCAGTTTTTTTATCTTCAGTCAAATCGTTCATTATTGCTGTCAATAACTGTTTCCAAAGGATGCTGGGTTCGACAGCCTCGTATAATGTGCTGGCTGTCATGGAAATCTATTAGGGAAAAAAGAATCAAGTAAAATAAGCTACTCGTGTCTTCAAAACCCTGAGAAATGAGACGCACATCGCCATTCCTTTCTGCCGTGTTGCATTGCATAAGAAACCGAATTGCTTTGAGGGCGTCCAGTACTAGAATGTCGGTCAAGGCTGATCCTATCTCCCACTTGTCCAACAGCGAAATGAAGATCTTGAATGGTCTGGATTCGGAGTACTCTCCCGAAGGTGAAAACATCTCATCCTTGTGACAATTATTAAAGCTCCGAAATCCATTGGGTTCTAACACACCTTAAGGGTGGTGTTCAGTAATTGGAGAGAGTGTTGGCGCAGATACACGGATTGGTTTTCGCTCTTCTCGTCAGGTCCTAATAGCCAAGTGTATAGGCGACGATTGAGTGAGAGATCCCGACGGAGGACTACGCCGGTTGCGGCTCTCATAAGGAAGACGGAATCTTCTGGCTGTGCTCGTTTGATGGCAACACTATCAATCCGCAATGACTGCAATAGAAGGTCAAGAGCGCCTCTGCGAACCAATAAATTGTCGTCCTCAAGGGCAGCCGCGAATGCACGGATTACGAGCCCTATGTCTTTACCTACTATCTGAGTGATGTCTAGAAATACTGAGAAGTGAAAAATCCCAGCTAAAAACAGTCTCACCTTCCTCCGCACGTAATCGAGGCAGTCTGCGGGAGAGGAAATTCAAAGCAGTTCCTCGCGCAGAAGACATCGTGATCATGATCACCCATATGTTCTGGATAAAAAATACAGGGGATACAGTTCCTGACAGCCGATCGAGAAGGCTTAGCACCTATAATAGTTGTATGAATTCCTCGTTTGGGCAATATGGTGATAGCCTACCTTGTCAAAGAACTCGCCAGTTTCCTCTTCAAGACCCGGAAGTAAAGCAAGGATAAAAGACTTCATCACGGGGCGCAAACCAGCTTGTAAAGGCAGATAATGCGTGTCATATATGGTTAACAGAATTGGCTGTATCAATCAGCACCACATAAAGTAGAACATTCAAGAGGGTCATACCTTGACAGACGTAGCAGCGTACTCAAAGAATGGGAAAAGGCCTGATGACCATAATGGTAAGTCGCGTTTTAGACCTTCAGTCTATCACCGCAGCCAATATCAGATACTGGCACATATTGAACAATTGCACTTACTCCAAGTACGGAGAGTATATGCGTATAAACGTCAAGGGCACGTTGGTGCACGCCGGCTGGTAGGGCAGGATTCAAGCATTGAGCTAAGCGTTTGGCAACGATGAGTTTATATGGGATTTCCTTGAACTGCATGTACGATTGAAATGTCTGTGGATGTGCAACCGCGATGTTTTAATGCCTCTAAATCAGCGTGGAAGGAAGTACCTTCAATAAGTTCTTCAGAAACGCGCTGAAATCTGCCCACTCGTGCACATTATCGAAAGCGTTGAGACACTTCTCCACTTGTTGTGTGTACTTCTTATACTTCGGATCAGAAGCATATAGCTGATGCACTGCAAGCGGCTCAAGTCAGCTACCAATGATGGATCATCTGCGCCATTGCATACATCTGTCTCTGTTGCTCGACTTGGTAGGATCCGCCGCAGATATACTCGTGCCTGGACTTCCACTGGTGCCAGTTTGGTTGGTAACAAGGCTTTTGCTGGACATGGTCAAGTAAAACGCGGTCTCTTTGGTGTATTTTTCTAGTCCTCGCGATGACCACCTATGAAGTACCACGGGCTGCCCGCTTTAGAAGATACCGTAGAGCACGCTCAGCGAATCGACGTAGTGGGTACCGTACAATACCACAAAAGGGTTGACCTATGGTCACACGTATGTCACACGGGTAGTTTGTCACACACTTCACAACATTAATGACACTACGCAGAAAGCCTGACATGCATGTAAAATCTGAGACGGGTAAATACAATACATATCTATGACTCCATAGGTTCTCTAGACTGCTCTGACGTATTTCGAATAAGAGGATCATTGCTCTCTTCTGGTGCCGGCCCAGCAACCATGTTGCGCATCTTCGAGGGAGCTTTCACAGGATGGTGGTCAGCAAGAATAGACGCTGCCCGTGATGGAGCAGCTGATATTCCAGACGCGGTGCGTGAGGTTTTGGATTTGCCAGACCCTTTTCCGTGTAAGGGTGCAGATATTGAGCCGCCAACTTTTGGTATCGTAATCTTGTCTGCGTCGCCGCTTTTGTGTGTAGCCGCGGTAGATGCCGTAGCTGGTGCATTGGAGAACTCCGAGTCCTTGTCGCCAACCCATGATCTCGCGAACCATCGCCCGCCTGCAATGCCCCGTATTTCACGGTTTGCAGTTCTCCAGCGACGTACTTTGGTTCCACTTCGATCGAGGGGTAACATAGGTGCAAAGCCTGTCCCTATCTTCGGGGGAGGCTGCACAGGGAACGGCTTGGAGGGCAAAGGATAGACAGGAAGAGGGGCGATTTCTGCAGAACCCTCGACCGGAGGAGGAACAGGCACCTGTTCTGTGTCCTCATGTTCTGAACCCCCATCTCGAATGAGGGGAAATGGTGATGAGGGTGCCGTACCAGTGTATGCTGGTGCACCAAGAGTAAATCTGAAGTCTATAGGAAGCGATATATCACTTACATTCACTCAGTGCTCCGTCATCCAACGAAGGCACTGCAGAGTTCTTGGCCACTCTGAAAAAGTAGTTTGTTGGAGCATTTAGACTTAATTCTAGGGAACATACTTTGGAACAGCCTTGGGTCTGGACCGTTGAGGGGCACCAGTAGACTTACGGGGTGCTGTCCGTTTCTTCGGAGGCGGTTTCTCGCCCGCTGCAGATATGCTGACATCCTCAGGATCGACCTGTTCGCCTGATTCTGCTCGTGTAGTCATTTAGTATACCCATTAGTTGAGTAGGAAAGGTAACTGACCAGGCGGTATTTTGTCGGCATCCTTATCCTGCTTTTCACTTTTCCTCGGCCTTGACTTCTTTGCTGGCGCCTTCCGCTTCGCTCCACTTGTGGAAGTATTAACAGCAGAGATAGAAGCAGCAGGTTGTACGTCGTCTTCGTCGTCAATGAGTTGGTCCTCTTCATCCTCCTCTTCAATTTCAGCATCACTCTGTGCCTGTGTCTGCAGGGTAGGTAGAGGTGGGGCAATAACCTTCTTGTTGCCAGCTGATACACTGGGTGATGACGACTTGCCCTTGCCCTTCTTTTCGGTAACCAGCAATTTTACTCGGAATTTCGATGTTCGAGAGGGTGGAGGAGTGTTCTCTTCCGTGAGAGTTGAAATCTGGGGAGCATCCATATCCACATCTTCGTCCATGTTGAGCAGCAGTTCTTGAAAATGTTCTGTTGTGAGTTGGCGCGAGGGTAACAAAATGTTACAGTAAGTGTGGACATCTGATCCTGTGGAATGTGGTTCGATGGTCCGGGCCCTTGCGGAGCAGAGCGCCCGATACTAGCATGCGACTTTGTTTCATTTTATTGGCATACAGCATGTACTTATACCGGAGTCATGTACGCATGCTTGGTAGACATTTCTAAAGGATCAAGGTCTGACCGTCATCCTTAAAGGACAACTAGTCTGTTAGCCCAACCTCTCTGATTTCGATTCATATCCTTCCCATTTACTTAGGTTGTCGTTGACATCTAACATCCGTGTTCCATAGAAAATGTGAGCAGTTGGCTTTGCAATATCCCAGCCAACTATCTTCCCCTCTTCATTCCTGTCCAAGGTCGCGCCCCATACGCTGAACCTATGGGTCTGAGAGTTGCACGACGCGACCCCAGTGCCGCAGGTTTTGCACCTGAATCGTCGTTTGTAAGGCTTAAGGGGATTGTCGTAGAAATCCAATTGAGATTCATGGGGTTCTGAATGTGTCCATGAGAAGGCAGCAGCATCGAAATGAATAGTGTGAACGAATGGACAGGCTGAAATCAACAATTGTTATTCATGGTACTCTGAGCCAATATCATCGGTTCTGTCTCACAAGTCAACTTCTGGCAGTTCGTACAATGACAGTACGCACTCAAAGATGGAGAAGAATAGACAGCATATGAAACAGACCGACAAAAACAGCCTCCTTGCAAAAGCGGGACGCGATCATCCGTCATGGTGAGGAGGTACACAGTGCACACAGCGTCACGGTAAACATAATGAGCATTAGTCATCAGCAAACGCCGACTTGCTCCGCCTCGGGAAGAAGGAAACTCACATTGTAAGCATTTTCAAGCCACTTGAAGGTTGTTATTCTTTCCTATTTACTTTGTGACACACGACTTGACCAGCTAATTTTCTCCTGCATAGTGCATTCATTCCCTTTCTTTTAGAGTTTAAACTCTGGTTGAAAGCCTAAAAAGGTCCAACCATGTCTTCAACACTTAATGTGAGCCGTTCTTCGGTTTTCTTTCCTAAACCCAAGCACATATTATTCTAGGTTGCTCGTTACACCGCTCTCCTTTCAGGTGTTTTCTATGGTATCTACCATCGTCGGTCACTGCAAAAAGCACATGACTTGGACAAGGAACACCACGCAATACATCAACGGGAACAATTGATAGTACAGGCAAAGGATGCATGGAGACAGAAGCAAGAGAGTGCAAAGAATGACGGAGGTGAGTCCTAATTCTCATTCCGCGCTTGCGGTTCTTCCCTGTCGCAAATTTTGCTCTTGGATCTGCATATGTACTAATTATTATCCTCCACTGCAGTCATCACTAACCCAGAGGACCCACGGTTCGACCTCGAGAAGCTCGTTGCCAAATGGGAAAAGGAAATATAATAGTCGTGTAGCCCGCTCTCGTCCGATCACTATACCTATAGACACCTAGGCTGCCATCGTCGTTTCTCTGTCGGTCCTCTTCGTGAGACGTAGATTCCGCATGAGAATATCACTCAAACCGTTCCTACCCCTTGAAATGCATTTCCCATGAGCGAAATGTGAACGAATGTTACATAAAATGCTGCATGCGGTACTTAAGTGTAGCACATTATGGAGTTTGAGGAATGTAAGGGGGAAAACACTTTAGAAGGCGTGATCTAAAAGCGCGCACGACGCGACCGTGACGCGCCTTGTTATCTTCCTTCTTGAAGTTAGCACCGCGCTTTGACTGCACCCGCTCTACGCCCATATCGTTGACTGGTTGTGTACAATTTAATGCCGCAGATGAAACCCACTGTTCAAGACGAGGATATGGAAGACGATCTTGCGGCTGAGGAAGAGAACAAGTTGATAAACGAGGTCAGTCAACCACCCCTTCCCAAGAGTTTTGCACCAACTAAGAACAAACCATTTTCAGGAGTACAAAATATGGTACATGATATTGCTCTCTCGTGGTGGATCCTCTTTCAAACTGTAATACCTCGGCAGGAAAAAGAATGCACCATACCTGTATGACCTGGTCATCACACATGCGCTCGATTGGCCTAGTTTGACGTGTCAATGGTTCCCCGACAAAGAATCGTAGGTCCCACATGCCTTTCCTTCTGACCAACCTCCGTCTGAGCTAACAAAGACCGCCTGGCAAACCCTACACTACCCACCGACTACTTCTTGGGACTCACACCTCCCGCCAAGCCCAAGACTACCTACAAATTGCAACAGTCCAGATACCCAAGCGTGACGGCCCCTCAGCTGAGCCACTGGATCGCGACAACTACGATGATCAACTTGGCGAACTGGGCGGACATACCATCCCTCCGCAGCCGCGTATCCAGATCATTCAGAAGATTAACCACGATGGCGAGGTCAACCGTGCGCGCTACATGCCGCAAAATCCAGATTTGATTGCAACGAAGGCGGTTTCGGGTCAGGTTCTCATCTTTGATCGCACGAAACATTCGAGTGAACCTGAGAGAGGTGGTGTATGCAAACCTGATATCAGACTGGTCGGGCAGACAAAGGAAGGGTGAGTGGTTTTCTTGCATGAGTTATATGCATGGCTGAATTGTGAATAGTTTCGGTCTGGCCTGGAACCCAACGAAGAGCGGTCATATTCTCGGCGCCTCAGAAGATATGACTGTGTGTCACTGGTAAGGCAAATGATTTTGGGCACGTTTCGGCCGCTGATATTCTCCAGGGACATCAACTCTTACACAAAAGGTACTGGTACCGTTGAACCGACAACCGTTTTCAAGGGTCACGCCTCTGTCGTCGGTGTTCGTACCATTCTTCAAATCTGTGAACGAGCTACTAACCGGTTTGATGAAAGGACGTAGACTGGCATGCAACTAAAGAAAACGTATTCGCCAGTGTAGGAGATGACAAGATGCTTTTGCTGTGAGCAGTTCTGGGTCTACTTCAGCCGCTAGTCTAATTGCTTGATTAGCTGGGACACCCGAGCTCCAACAGAAGCTACAGCAAAAATTCAAGCACACGACAGGGAAATTTTGTCGTGCGCATTCAGCCCAGCATGTGAACATCTTATCATTACTGGCAGTGCAGACAAGGTGCGTAAGGAGATGAAAGAGCCGTTCGATAGGAGTTCAGGTTTTGCTTTGTTTAGACTGTCGTGCTGCACGATATCAGGGTGCCTTCTAAAAAGTTGCACACCTTTGAGTCACACACGGACGAAGTGCTCCACCTCGCATGGTCTCCTCACTCCGCTTCTGTCTTCGCATCTGCATCAGGAGATCGAAGGATCAACGTTTGGGATCTTTCTCAGATTGGCGTGGAGCAGACGCCAGATGACCAGGAAGATGGTCCCCCGGAGCTCATGTTCATTCATGGAGGTATGTCGGAACTCTACATATCCCCCTCAGATCGTTGATTATTGGTCCGCCAGGTCATACTGCACGCCCCACAGACTTCTGCTGGGCTCCAGGAGAAGCTGAGAATTGGACTGCATCTACCACTTCAGAAGATAATGTGGTGATGGTTTGGCAACCTACTATGCGTATTTGGGCCGGAGACGAAGTTAAGATCGATGAGAGGGAACTCGAAGGCGACTCTATGGAGGGCGTCGAAAGCACTACTGAAGCCGGCCCATCCAAGGTAGTGGCGCCCAGTGGCGCCAACAGTACACGCAGCCAGAGTATGAGCATCAGTGCAAGCGCCAGTAATTCTGGTGCAGATGTGGAGGCTTGAGGGTAGTTGATTGCTCACTCTGCCATATGGGAACGAATGATAATGAAATCCACAAGCGGTAATATACAAATGTAACGCATGCCCTTCGGATGGTAGCAATGTATATATATGGCACTTCTGAATGCCCGTGCGTCATAGGAATACCAACCTGGCCAGCTCAAATATCACTGTAGCTTTGTCAACTTCTGAGAACACAGACAAGTAGCAACTCACCTCCTCCTACAACAACAAACAGGACGATGCCCAGAGCCCAGAGGCTTAAGGGACTTCTTTTTGCCATCATCTCCTGATGAGAAGGCTTCACTGCTCTCTTGCCTGACCGAACTGCATTGGCGAACTGAGCATTCTTCCTTCGCAAGTCGAACTCGGTGGGCTGGGTAGGGTTTCGTCAGACGAATCAAGGAATCCAAGCTACAGTTCTATCTTACCATTGGTGTAAATTTGAAAAGAAAAAGGAACGGATGTTATGCTCGTTTGAGGAGAATTCGGAGAAGTATGTATGTCTCGTCAAGTTGGAGAACTAATAAAGTACTAAGTAGGAGTAAACGTGTCATTCCAAAAGAGGGAGTGGTTGTTTGGCAAAGGCTTTGAATCCAAACAGCTCCGTCTCCACACATATACTTAACACGGCTGGCGAAAACATAATGGGGCACAAGAAGAAAGTATCCCTAAAAGCATCGCTGCAGTCACAGCAGATCAGGCTCAAGAACAAGCAAAAGGCAGCGCATGCTATCGAGGCTGCAGAAGTAAAGGGAAAACGCAAAGGCAAGGGGAAAGCTCTGCCTCTCCGACCCACCATCCCATTCATGCCTACCGATAAAATACTCTTGATCGGCGAAGGAAATTTCTCTTTCGCACACGCATTGGTCGTCTACCCCCCATCTTCTCTAGAACATCTCCCACCATCGAATATCACAGCCACTGCTTATGATTCAGAGCAGGAATGCTACAGTAAATATCCAGATGCCAAGAGTAATGTGCACATTCTCCGAGAACGCGGTGCAGAGGTCTTGTTTGGCGTTGATGCAACTAGGCTTGAGAAATGCAGTGCCTTGAAGGCAAGACGTTTTAACTGCGTTGTATGGAACTTTCCTCATGCAGGTATGCATCCCCCACTGAGATCCAAGTCAAATGAACAGGCTGAGATATCATCAAGGAAAGGGTATCACCGACCAAGACCGAAATATATTGTCTAATCAGATGCTTATCCTGGGGTTTCTTCGTTCTGTTGTCCACTGTCTTGCACAGGGCCCCATTCCAACATCCAACCTGCCACGAAAACGCAACATGCCTACAGATGGTGACGACGACGACGACGAAGGCATAATGTACGATGCAACAACTGAGGATATGGGAACGCCATCGTCATCTACAGCGCAATGCTCAAGGGGGAAGGTGCTCATTACCTTGCGCAACGTTCCGCCATACAGCATCTGGCGAGTGCATCCTTCGTATCATTCAGTATCCAACGCTTATGTTGACCTTTAGGGACGTGCCAAGGCTGGCGAAGTCCCCTCCAAAACCTACGTCAATAGGAACCTCACCGAACCCTAGTTATAAGCTTCTACGGTCTTTTGCATTTCACAGGAGTGTGTGGAAGGGGTATGAACACTGCATGACAAAAGGCGAGAGAGTTCATGGCCAGGGTACAACAGGGCAAGGAGGCGAAGATCGGACATGGGAGTTCTGTCTCAATGACTGAAATTAACCATCCCTCTGTGAAAGTGTCGTACATGAACCATGTAGAGCTAGTACTATCCAGAAGTACAATATTAAGATGCTATGACGAAGCTTCCGCACCCTGACTTTCTTCCAATCCCTTCTTCAAGCCCTCTAATGTCCTCGCAAGCTTCCCACCACTTGCCTCGCTCAGGACTGCGGCCAACTGTACAGCTGGTGAGCTCAACAATCCAACTATCTGCGCCCGCAGGGTGTCGAGAGTAGGCAGCTTCGACACATCCCGTACTCCCTCCATTCCAAACACCCGCCTCTCGATGAGAGCACCCATCACCGACAGTTCTGGAGTCAGGATGGGTTTCACCCTCTGCATTTTTCGTCCAGGAATAAAATTTGGATCGTCCTGAGGCTTTGTCGGTTTTGATTGTTCTGCCCCTGGTTTCTTTTGAGGCACTGATCGATCAAGAGCACGAAGGATGGCATCAAGTTGGGGAGGGTTGAAAGATGGAAGCGTCAAGACAGCAAGGCCGCCTTGCACTAATCCGGCAATCTGAGATGCCTTGTCCGCATCCAAGGGCGCGAAGTCTCGTAGCGCGACACCGAATAGCGAGGTCCGTATCACGCTCAGCGTTGGGGCACCAGCGTCAACCGGAGCAGGAGTCGGAGATGATAGTGAAACGGAGAATTTGGTATTTGCAGTGGCAATATCTCGCCTTAGTATCTGCAGTCGTTGAGCACTGAAGTTCGTGTGTTGGAGGAATATTATGGGGGAATTATCGCTGGCTTCCAGCATGCGGGTATATTGGTTGTAGAGGAATGTTTTGTGCACGCCATAGCGACGCGGTGTCGGCTTACCCTCGTATATGCGAGGTTGCTTGACAGACACGACATATCCTCGAGCGGTTCGTGGTACTGAAGTGAGAGGTCCCCTGGAGAGAAGAGACAGCATGGTTTGGCGAACACGGTCGAGTACAGCGATTCAATAATTTTTGATGTGGATTACCATATTTGGCCACCTAAATGAACCGGGTCACGGGCTTGTCACGAGGTCACGCGGTGTTCTCTTTGACTTCGAAGGTCTTGACTTTTGGGGGGGACTGTGCAAAGGCAGTTGCAATATGTTAGTCCATCCCAGAGGCTGTAAGCAAATAATTAACATGCACCTCGCTAGGGACGATGACGATGCATTCCTGTATGGCGAGCCTGCCCCGGCAGATGAGCAGACCGCTCTTTTGGCATCTTCTGGTAAGACTGCTCGAATACGAGTTTCCATTCCTTGTATTTTGTTTGCCCAATATCATGCAACGTGAACTCACTCCCTCTTGTCTGATGTGCGCTCAGTGTTACAACCGTAAGTCATCAAAAGCGCGTGAAACGGTCCTAGTTGAATCCTTTGTTGCAGAATATCGTCTGAGGCCGTCAAGTCAGTTTTCAATGGTGTAATTGAGCACCTCGAAGCCAAAGCCGAGGAAGAAGAACCTCCTTTTGGTCTTGGCGACGAAGACGAAACCGAAACCGCGGAGGAGAATGCTGCAGGGGAGGAGGACGAGACCGCTGATGAGGAAGAAGAGGAAGACGACGTGGGTGAACTCAAAACTAGTCAAACTCTGGCAACTGATAGCACTTCAGGACATTGAGATCATCATGGATCAGCCCTCACGGTCCATTGATAACCGGTAGGCTCTACACAGGCCTGGCTTTCCTGACCCTCAATTATTTGTTTCAGGCCCAATGTTCCTAGTCGACCCGCATTAAACCGCTCCACAGGCGGTTCGCAGTCCACTCCCAGTAGACGTTCGTTTTTTTCCGCTTTGTCTCCCTCAAGAATGCTGATACCTCCCGAAGCTCCTCACGCACAGTCACAATTGACCACTGAGTATACACCTCGCGATCGGAATGCACCACCTTCAAAAGCTCCGTTTCCTCCTTCAGGAGGTACATCTCAAACACCATCCGCACCCCGAGAGTCAGTTTCCGCCGCACCAGAGCCATCAAAGTTCAATGAAGGCACGGACCCATCAACACTTCCTCCTGTTATAGCACCACCTTCACATCCTTCTATAAATCCGGATATACCTGGTGTCCTTGATGGCCACTCGATACTGGAAGCTGACATCAGTGCAATGGCAGAGAAACCATGGCGCCTTCCTGGGTCTGATATTAGCGACTGGTTCAATTACGGATTCGACGAGATCTCTTGGGAAGCATACTGCTACAGACGACGCGACTTGGGCGACCTTGCAAATGTTCTCAAGACAAACGTGCTCGTAGGTCATATAGTAAAAGTAGTTTATCCTCTATTCACTCGACGTTCTCCTAGAATTTCGCAGCTATGCCAGAAGACCAGCTAATAGCCTTGCCTCCGGAGCTTCGTACGATGGTCGTAACAGGCGCTAATGCTATGATGAACACCGCCAGCCAGGGCATGATGGGACCCAGTGTCGGGATGAATCCCATGATGGAAATGCCTGGTATGGGCCCTATGAACATGGGACCAATGGGCATGGGCATGAATGGCGATATGAGCATGCAAATGCAGCCGGGGGGGCCGTTGATGCAAGATGTTTCTGTCCCCGTCCAGGGACCAGTGGGGCAGAACGGTACGCCGGAGCAGGGTGTGCAGATGGGTATGCAGGACGGCTTTGGACCAGGAATGATGGGCATGGGCGGCGACTTTGGTATGCAGGTATGGGTTAACCCTTCTTACCCTAGCTACATACAGCAAATGATATGAACACCGCATGAATGTGCTTGTTTTTCTAAGCAGGAGCAAGGAACGATGGGGCAATCTATGTATCCCACCATGGAGGGCAGCGCGACCCCGGTGCCAGTGCCAGTGCAGACTCCAGTGCCTACGCCAGCTCCAGCAGCACCCTCACACATGGCTCGTGGTGCACCTCCAGCGCAATTCAGAGGTCGTGCAATGGCCCAAGGCCTCCGCGGAAGGGGAGGCTTTGTCGGACGGGGACGAGGATATGGCGGAGGTGGGATCATCTCGTGTGATGGGTCTTAAATGTGTAATTAACCATTGTTGCAGCTCCAGTGGGACCTGTCCGCCCGGCTTCACCGTTACCACCTGGCGTGCCTACTGGTCCCCGCAACCAGAACAGGTACAAAGACAGAGATAACAATGCGCCTGCGGTCGAAGGTCTCGACTACGGAGGTACTGCAAAAGACGCCGGTGGAAGGACGCCGTCGGGGGAGCCAGAGGACCGCCTCAGCCGGTGAGCAGACTTGAATTCACCGATGACAATGACGTTCATCCTTTCTACAGCAAGCGACGCATTTCACCGAGCTTGGATGATACTCGAGGATCTAAAAGGCGTTGATACGCGCACTTATGTATTCGCTTTTATTATTGTATCCCACTTTCGACATTGTGCATGCTGTTACATAATGCCAACACGCAGTTCTCACTGATTCGTAAGCCAACGACGGGAGTTAGGTATTCTAATACTTAGTAGCAGTTCATTAAGCTATTTGTTTACAGTTCGAAGCTAGAGCATGAGCGTTCTTACAAAATATGCCTACAACCACTCCTTATTTCCTTTATGCGATATGAATGCGCCGGTGTCACGAACGGTGACTCGGTTGATAACCTCGAGCTGCATCTGAACGGAGACCTCCGGCGTAATTGGCCCGGCAAAATCAGGGTAGAGTATTCTGAATTTCTCAATCATCACCGAAAATTCTTCTACCTCATCTGGAGTGGCTGAGTTGATGGTAAGCAGGAGATTAGAAAGAAACTCTCGAGGACACGTACGGGGCGTGGTTTTAGTGTCCACGAGCCCTGGGCTAAGAGCCAGGAAGACGAACCCCTCTGACTTGAATTGAGCAGCATACTTGACGTTGACCATGTTGACCGCGGCTTTCGAGATGGAGTATGGGCCATCAGTCGCGGATTCCAGGGCAAGCGTCAAATCGAGGTCTCCCAACCCCGAACTGATAGTGATGACCTTCTTCGCCTTCCCGTTCTTGAGCAGCGGCAGGAATATGTTGATTGTGTGGATGATGCCAACAACATTGACGTTGAACTGTATATAGACAGGTCAGCTATTCTTGCAGGTCAACTACTAAGACCTACGGAATCGAGGAGATCCTTGGTGAGCAACTCTTCTGAGGAGCTGTAAATCGTGGCTGAGTGTCGTTTCGAGAACGTGAAACGGACAGACTCACTACGAGTCAAGGGTTAACCCATGTCTTTCTGGCTCTATGAAACCAGCGTTATTGATCAAGTAATCGAGCGAGCCGCCTGTAACAGAAGCAACCTCCGCAGCAGCGTACTAGTAAACGCCGGCATCGAGTAAGACCCTAGTATCTCGAGACAGCGCTAGCTGAGGCACATACCTTCAAATCCTTGGTGTGGGTGATATCAGCCTCGATGATGTAAACGTTGGGCCTTCCTAGTTCCGCAAGCTTACTCGCTGTGAGCTTGCTACGCACAAGGGCAAAAACGGTGTTTCCAGAGTCTGTGGAAAGCTGATTGACAAACTCAAACTGGCGAAATCAAAACCGGTCAAAAGCATTTCACAGCTGGACGTGAACTGCACGTACCCCGATTCCTCGGGCTGCGCCTGTAACGACATAGGATGGCATCTTAATTTGATAGCTTGAATTAAGAGTTTGCGATGAGCTGAAGGGATATGATGCAGTTCATAACTGTCGCTAGAGCATATTTATACAATTTGAGTAGATAGCGAGACGACATCTGGATTCTATCGATGCGTCATATTGGTCCAAGGCGATCTAAACGCCAGTGGTTTGTGTTCTCACTGTCAGCAGCTGAGTAAGTGAATACCCCCAGATTAACTAATTTCTTGGTCATAGTCCGTTCCTTGAGGAAATCATTGAGAACGTACGCGACTTCAGTTGGCAGTCTAGGCTACATGCCAACGCCATATCAACTCGAGCTGGGTGTTAATTATACAGCAAGTTTATGTAAATGACCGAGCCAAAGTATAGTAAGTACTGGTGGAACCAAAGGACGTTAAACTGCTTTAGCTCCCGACCGCGCGCCCCCGCCCCCGCCACCAGAACGCTTTTTGCTCCTCGCCCCGCGCTTTGCATTCTTCTTTTCCTTGCATGCGTCGCAGAACCACGTTCCATCTGGGGGTACTGTGAGGCCAATGCATGTAAGGTGGAACTGCAGGCTTTGTGAATACGCCATTCCAAGATAGAGGGAAGTAACATACCCATTCCCTCTCGCAATTCGCATCATCACATGCGATCATCTCTCCATAGCTTATACGATCACAGAAGCAGTAGGTCCTATCATCCCCTTCTCCGTCGCCTTCGCCAATTTCGGTGGCAGTATCCCCTGCAGCATTAGCAGCTTGGGTGTCAATTGGTGATAGAACCGGGAGGTTTGTTGGTAGGACAGTAGCTGAGGAAATAGATAATCCTGAATGCGCGCTCCGTGCCACAGGCATGCCTGGACCTTCAAGTTGTCCATGAGGAGGACCACCCCAGTCATTGACAAGTGCGTGAGGGCCGTGTATATCATAGGGATGTAAACCGTTTGGTGCGTACGGCATAGGTAAAGAAGGGTGCGACACCGATGATGAAGGGGGCGCAGGGAAGATGTCGCGTCGGCCATTGACAGACCCATTGACATGGGGGTCATCATAGGCATTAGGGTTTGGTTTGGAACGCTTGTTCGATGAGTTAGCGTTGCGACTCGACGAACCACCAGCTCTTGAGTTCCCGACATAGGGTGGTGGCACATGTGCTGCAGTATGCGAGATGACGGATAGAACTGATTCAGTGGGAGAGGCAGCACGCTCCGGTCTAGAGCAGCATTTGAACACAATAGACATATACACTGGAAGATGGCTCACTTTCTTGAACGGGCACCGTTTCGAGATCGCTGGACAGTAACATCCCCATTTCTATCCTTCCGAGGTGACTTCCCACCTCCGATGTCCAAGTCATCCTCTCTCGCTACCCGTTTCCGTTTCATAGGGCTAGAATCGTGGTTCGCAGTATTCATGATTGATCCGTAGTTGCCTCTCCTGCGACGGGAATTCTCGATGGTCGGCATATACGACCGAGCAGCAACATGGGGATAGGTTGTCTTGCGGTTTAGGACGGACGCATCGAATGATGGTAAAAGCGTCAAGAGGGTTTTCATATGCGAGGTATGACTTTTCAGGTTATCTGCGGCTTGACATGCCACGCGTATCTTGTCTTCGCCACCCAGTTTCAGACGGGCAGCTTCCTCTGCGATATCTGTGAGCAGCAAAAGACGTTCCTGCTTTCCCACAGTGCCGTCCTCGATCATCTGAGTGAGTATTTTGATTTTTGCAGTGATAGATGTCATGGACGACGACAAAACGGCATCGAGCTCGCGGAGATCCGCGAAGTTGCGGGAGAGGTCGAGCGGGAGGGAATCGAGAGTGTGCGTATATTCGGAGAGCAGGGAGAGCGCAAACACATTGTTGATGTTGCTTTCCTGTGATGATGGTGCTCTTGAGGGTGCCATGATCGCGGACACTGGCTCAAGCGATTCGTTAACTTCTGGGACACACTTATGTAGGCGTGGACGCGGCTAACGTTGGCGGCATTTGCCGGTCCGGGATACAAAATGTAAATTTTGTCAGTGGTGCTTTCAGCGATGATCCCGTCAGTCTGGCACTATAAACGCCATTCATATAGGCAAGTGAAATACATGATAAAACGATAGAGATACAGTGTGTGCGTTCTATGGGAGATATTGACACAGGATTTTCGAAGGGGAACGTGAAGTAAGTGTGTAATCGAAGGAAGTCGTGAAAATGCCCAGCAGCCTCTTATCACCACATATTTGTGCGTGCCTCGTCTTCCATGCCCTCGTCTC
>Ga0153978_1000080_pt1 | contig 19303 bp, 26 predicted proteins | sample TSGA062MetaG_FD_104749 | JGI IMG/M metagenome (GOLD analysis project Ga0153978, IMG submission 104749) | Attine ant fungus gardens microbial communities from Georgia, USA - TSGA062 MetaG | ecosystem: Host-associated > Fungi > Mycelium > Unclassified | place: USA: Georgia, Yuchi Wildlife...
ACTTTGACGAGAATTTGCTGATTCCCGTGACGCATCCATGACGACTCAGATGAAAGGTTAACGAAGCTGGCCAGACAAGGAAACAACAGTAATGTGTTGGTGTGTGTATGTGCGACGCGCTACCACAGCGCCACCACTGGATTCCACCACAGAATTCCAACGCATTTATATATATATATGTACATTGTTCGCGTTCCCGCTTCTTCCCTCAGTCCATTGTTGAACGAGACTGAGGGTAAGTGAGCGTTATCTATCACGCCGCCATCTTGGCTGACTCGTATACTTACATGTATAGAAGTTACTTCGTCTAGGTACATCGCAATCTTAGTCCATTGTTGAACGAGACTGAGGAAGTTACTTCGTCTAGATTTAACATAATGGGACGAGAACAAAAGCAGGCCGATAGAAGCAATGTAAATATGATCGGTTTTACCACTGTGGCTAGACATGTGAGGGTTGCGATTAAAGGTATTTGCAATATCGAAGATTCGAAACGGCTCTCCTGTAGGACCTCAGTTAAATGCGGCGACTACGAGAGTAGTAAACAACACTAACAGGCAACATATGGGTAATCGCCTCATTCTTGCGCCCTTCCAGCGGTGACGAATGGTAAAGTTTGCCACAGCATCTCGATTCAAGATATGCACACGCTTAGCCTTCTCCACTGCTGAGATCATCACGCCAGAACCCACTAGTGACTATCGCGAAGTATTTACCAGGAAAGATACATCACACTCCAGGGTATCTTGATGTACTCACGAAACCACTCGGGATCATAGCCAGAATGACGAGCCTACAATTGCATCATAAACTGAGAACAGAACATTGTTAAGAAAACGACCCGGAGAAAGAAGACGTTACACCACGTGACGCACTCCCGGAATCTCTTAAAAAGGTACGTGCGTTGGTCTCATATAGTAAACCTTACAGACATATCAATGAGGTTGCATCGTTGGTTGGTGATGAAGCTCACCTGAATAGGGGACTAGAGTCACCGATGTCATGGAATTCATCCCTTCTACTGTCAGTAATTTTGTACTCTTGACACTGCGCTTCTTTCCGTTTGTTCAGCCGGTTGTAGTTCCACATTGCGAACAAGCTTAGTAAAATTCTATTATAAAAACATGTCAATGATATTGCAGTCCGAAAGATTGCATGTGCAGGCTTACGAGAGGGATAGCAGTCCTAAGATAGTACCGTGTCCAATGTGGAAACGCGGCGGATCAATGTAAATGAAGGACGAGCAAATACTATGTCAGGGTTGAGCTAATGAAAAATATGCATCTACAATGAGCCAACATACCCTCCAAGATTGCCTATACCAATGACCATCGCCAGCACAACTCCGCGCTTCATGTCGCCTCCTGCATTCGAGCCTGCCCAAGCGAGGGCAACTGCAATGGTTGGAAATATACCGATGGCACATAGGCAAGCCCCAGCATACGAAGGCCCGGCTCGGCCGTCACAATACAGTAATATATATCCTACCATAGACACAAGAGCACCACCGATGACAAATGGGCCACGAAGATTGCACTTGTCCGAATAAACCCCAACTATAATGGTGGCAATACATCCAGCAACAAACGGCGGGACCGAAAGCAACTGGGCATTGCTAGCAGAATAGCCCAGCTCATTGATAATAGTGGGCGTAAAGAGAGCGACAGCGTAAACAGGGACAACCAACCTGATGAATATCTCAGTTCATACACATAAATCAAGGGGATGCACAAAATACCCGAGGAAGATGAGAACTTGGATGTAAGTCTTGTAATCTCTCATGGCTTGCAAGACAAATCGAATATCGTAGTGGGTGGCAAGGTTATTCGAATCCTGTTTGAGCATGTCTACAACGTATACTCTCTCTGACTCAGTCAAAAACCTGGCTGTCTCGGGAAACTAAGAGGTCTAAATCAAATCACCAGCAGGCACGACAAAATTCTAGCCTCACGTCGTGCATAAAGAGAAACGAGAGACATGCCACGAGAATAGTGGCTGATGGACAATAAACATATAAATCAATTCACCTGTAGCATGACTTACCGATGCCCTCTAAGCAGAACTGATATCACAGTTGAATTAGTGACCTTTATCTGAGAAGAACATAGGAACATACAATCCATTGCCAACCGTGTAACCCTCCGATGCTTAACAAAGCAAATCAGTTATGGACTCGCAAGAGTTGTAGATATCTCACCCCTCCATCTTTTCAATAGCATACCTGGATGGATGAAACTTGAATGTCAACAGCAGGTCTAGGAAGTCAAGAGACTTACGCGAGTATCCCGCCGAAAGCACCTGATTCATTATCAACAAAAGAATTAAGATGCTAATAGAACTGATTCACACCTGCAACTGTTGCCGCAGAGAAAAATATGGCAATACGTTTAGACAGTTCAGCTCGTGGGTACCAGAGAGATATATAGTAAGTCACTCCGGGAAATAAGCCCGATTCTGTCAAGCCAAGGAATATGCGAGCTCTACCGCCAGGCTGTCAATCATGCATATTTCCCGAAAATACTTTACGCACACAACGAGAGATTGAAACGAATTGACGAGGCACATAAGAGTCATCACGAGACCCCATGCGATCATGATAATTGGTACTAGAATGATATATTGAGTGATACGTAAGGGAGGCAAGATGTAGCCTTACTCCATCGTGATGGTCTGAATAGCTTCAGTGCAATGTTCCTGTACAAACATTGAGGATAGTCGTGTCACTCTTGATTATAGACATACGAAGGAACCTCAGCGAAGCTGTACAGGATCTAGAGGATCACTAACTCAGCCTCTGGTAGAATGAGCGAGATGCATCACGCACGAAAAAAACGGCCACGGCAATGTTGTACCTGTAGCCGGTCAAATTCAGGTCTGTAGACATTCCAGCAACCTTTGCATTTCCTAGCGATGGTTTCAGCCCGTGACGCATAAAAATCATGTGGCACATCCCCTACCGATATTAGCCCGATCTCTAAAGAAGCGCAAGATGTAAGGTGACATAGGCGAGGCCGTTCAATCGACTCACAAGAACGACAACAAGTATAAGGACGATACGAAAGGTAACAGGTGCCAATCGAGCTTGCGTAAAATGCGACCTCGTTCTCCTGGATCCACTGGCAGTTCATCGACGATTGACTTTTCCTCGGAATGGAGGTTCTCCGACTCCATGCTACCGTAAGTAATAAGTAAGCCTGTGCTTCTACCGAGAAACTAGTTAAATGCTGAGCAGAAGAACAAAGGGACGAAGAGGCAACCGAATAACGCCCATCCTAAGTTACGTTACTAGGGAAGTTCCTTCCTGTTTACATGTCACGGTCGATAAGTTCCCTATAAGTATCTTATGAGCGTTACCATGACTTGATCCTTACTACTTGACCTTCAGTTCTAACAAACCATTCCTCCATATGACTGAATAGCAAGGAGAAAAGTACGAAGTCTTCACTATGCCTCGGATATCGTCTCGCAACTATAACCACGCCTCCTTATGCAGGATAGTTCCACTACGATATAATCTGCATGGCAGCGAGCCCCGCATAATTAAGCCGTCAAGAGAACGCTGCTGGAAGAAAAACAGGTTTCGTTTTCTAGTATGTAGCTGAAGGCATAGCACCTTAGCCCATTGCCTCATACATCATCTGGAGCACCGAATGTCCCTCCTTTGGTCTTGACAGGCCCCCTTTTCCCACCTCTCTTTCCACCTCTCCCTCGGGTACTGGTATTTGTTGACGATTTCGTGCTCTTTGATATAGATTTCGTGCGCTTCGACGGACCAGCTCCACCATTATCAGGACACTCTGTCGTATTATGAGTGAATGAGTAGTCTGCAATAATACCGCACCATACCTGATGTCCAATGCCCTGGCTGTCCACACTTGAAGCACGCATCACCAGACGCCGATCCTTTCGTCCTTGATGCTATTTTTGAACGGCCGGTCATGTCACTATTTGGGCACGCTAAACGTAATCAGCGCCAGGCATCGACTGTATGATAATACTCACCAGATGCCCAGTGACCTTCTTGATCACACTAAACGGAAGCTGAGTTTTTGAAACTTCATTACGCGTACAAGACGGACCTTGAAGCACTTTCCATTGGTTGGATCATTTTGGTTCGATAAATTGGGTCGTGAAGCAGCAGAGCTCTGCGGTTTATGTGATCCATCATCCCATTCAAAGAAGTCACAGCCGCTATCCTTCCCTTTAGAACATGCCCAGAATATTCGCCCTTTATTTGGCCCTTCCTTACCCACCACACGTCGTACCGCGTCTTCACGACATCGGCACTGACGTGCAGTGCCATCAACCTGGTTAACACACAGGAGTTAGTATGAAATACACTTGCACAAAACGGTTAACTCACCAAGCGCTCGCTATCTAATGCGCGCTTTGCTGGAATAAGGGGAGGAGGGTCCGCAGACACACCGGATAGTCCATTTTCGCACCATTGGAAGAACCCACAGCCGTTACCGACTCCACAAGCATAAAACTCCTTGCCTTCACGAGCTGACTTCTGTGTGACCTTTTGGCGCTGAGAAGGAACACCACATTCGCATTCGGGCGTTGCGCTTGAAGAAGGGTTAGGTCGTGGAGCAACTGATAGGCCATTCACCCGGGATGATGTTGGTTTACTTCTGGAAGAAGTTGTCCACGATACAGGAGCACTTTGTTTTGAAGAAGAAGCTCGTGATCGGCTTTGAGGCGGCGGATGAGGTGGGGGCACGATGTCGTCGAAATCTGGAGAACAGCGTTAACTTTCGGTGTTCGAACATCATTTTAATTTACCATGGATGTCATCTGAAGGTGCTGGCCGGGCTGTTCCTCGTCCACGCCCTCTGGATGCTGGGGCGCTAGCGACCCGTCTACCACCACCACCACCACCACCTCGGCCGCGGCCGGCACCTCCTGGCGGGGGACCTCCATTGTCGTCGTTGCCATTGTCATTTCCGCGACCAACACCTCTTCCAGCGCCCCTCCCACGGCCATTGCCACGTCCGCCGCCGTTACCGCCATGATTTACAACTGGGTTACGTTCAATGTACCTGCGAACGCTCTAAAGTGAAACAGTACGGATGAGACAGCATTGATGTATAGCGAGTCCACCCACAGTGACAACCTTATCGAACTCCCTCTTTGCGAGAACATACATTTCCCTGTATTGTTCGATGCTTTCTGTGAGCATCTCTGCTTTAGATTTTGCACCTTCGCAAACCCGAACCATCCCGCGTTCTGTTTCGCGCCTGAGCTGCGGCTTTGACAAGCTTCTCTCAAACCCAATTTCATTGTAACCTTCTATAAGCCCGATGCCAAGGGTTGAGGGCATGAGATGCTTCGTTGCACCGTCCATGCGTTCGATGACATACTCGCGGTCGATAATCGTCTGGATATGTTGAGCGATCGTAGCGTCAGTGCCTGTAGAACGGAGAATGATGAGATTCGAGCTAATAACAACGACATGCGAAAACCCACCGATGCCATTCTTGTCCATAAGAGTAACCAAGTCCGCCTCAGTGAGTAGTGTTGGCGAGGAAGTCTGACCATCTTTGAGTTCGCATACCGTAGGTATGAACTCCTCGCCTTCCTCAAAATTTGGCATTTCTCTTCCGGCCCATTTGTCATATGGGTACACCTCGAGATAATTTCTCTCCAGTACGATCAGCCCTGCAATGATATAAGTAAAAGCCCGAACTTCTGGATGAGGTACAGACCGGTTGCGTTGAATTCTTCGCCACCATAGTATACTTGAATAACCGTTTCTTTGCCTTCTGCGTCTTTGCCGCAGCTGGCGAGGAAGCGCCGAGTAATAAATTCGTAGACTTTCTTATCGTCACCGGCGAGGTTGCCTGCGTGAGCGGTGGGGTGTATGGGCGGATGTGCCTTGTCGTTGTTCTTGCCTCGCCGTGGAGGATTGAAATTACCACCCTGTAGACTGGAAGTGTATGAGTCTACAATTCGCAAAGGAAAAACCTGTGGAACATACCCAGTGGCGTATCCTCCCCAAGCAGGATCGACGGCCTGCTTCTCGATGAGAGTCATAAAATTGAACTGTGGGTCATATTGGTCTGTTTCAGTGCGTGGATAGGACAAGAAGCCCTGTTGGTAAAGCTTCTCCGCAATCTATAAATACGACCCTAGTCAACCAGAAAACCAAAGAGAACATTGATTCTGCTCACATCGAGGACTCTTTTCGGGGCAAGTTTCAGTAACCTAGATCCTGCCTTCTGCAGCTCCACCGTGGTCAGTGGAAGCGGTTTGCTAGGATGTTCAACCGACCCAAACAGTTCATCGAAGTAAGAACAAACTCACAATTTCTTCACGTCCTTCTTAGTAACCTTCACCACTCTAGCTGTGGGACTCTGCAAAACCTCCTCATATATTTCAACGATGACATCATGTTCAAACAAATGTCCCCGTTTCCAGTTGAAGTCGACTTTCTTGTCATCACGGTCCACAGAAAGATGTATATACCAAAAGTCTTCAGGCACAAAGGATTTAACTTGATTGTATCTTTGCACGACAAACCCAAGTGTCGGAAATTGACAGGGACCTGTGGATAGAAACTTCACATTTGAAAACATGGTTCGACGATAGACGAACCATACGAAACGACTTCTCGCTTTTCCCGAAATTGGGGAAGTCGAGTCTGTAGTGTAAGAGTCTGCATCCGGGTAAATGCGGCACCTATCCTTAGGTCGAGCATGATGCGCGCTTCAACAGCGTGAGCTTGGGCGATGTCGAGTTCGACAGGGTGCTGGGCAGCACGATGGATTTGTCTGTTATCACGACGCCCCATTGATGAGAAGCTCTAGTCCAGCGTGCGAGACACATACTGAGGAATAATAGCACTGAATCTAGCCCTCTTTACGACAATTTGGGGGCGTGATTTCTTGCACACCTTGACAATCTCACTGCCAATGTTTTCTCCTTCCCGATCACAATCTGTCCAAATCATGAGGGTATCTGCTCCACGGGCTTCAGCCAATAGATTGCGTTCGATACTCTTGTTGTCTGTGGGTACAGTGGAGAGGATAGGCGCATCGAACAGCGTGATAGGGTCGCAGGAGTTCCATTGTCTGTACTCGTCTGGGAAGTCGTGGGCTAGCAGATGACCAGAAACAGAGGTGACTGTGAATTGTGAGTTGGTTTGTGGGTAATCAAAATCAAAGTTCTTGATGAATCTATTGGATGTCGCACGCTGGGAGTGGAATGTATGGATTTGAGAGCGGTTGAATACAGAAAGCTCCGGCTCACTGTTTCCAGACGACCGCCGGAGAGAATGGAGCTGATTGAACGAGCGATAGAAGGTTTCTCGGCAACACAAAGGACACGCATGCTGGAGAGAGTGCCAGAAGTAAGTCGTACTCAGCTCGGAGCGGATATTGATGCAAAATCGACTTATTGGCAACGATGCACTTGTGAGAAGAATGGGAAGCCAAAACGCTGCACCTTGACCTTGGACTCGGAGTCCTTGGACCGGACAAAACGCGTCGGTCAAGCACGCGTCGAGGAAATTAGGACTCCGCGAACGTCGAATTCATTACAGACATTTTACAAAACTGTGAGCATATAACCATGGACCTCGGCGAAGATATAAACACGCATACGACCCGCCTCCTCACACTACTCAATGTCTCTGCTCTGAAAAGCCGAAAGAGAACGCGAGATGAAGATCTGCATGCACACGAGAAGTTGAACAGGCGAAAGACGATCAAGCTTGCAGAAGATATGGACTTGGACCCGGATGACAAAATTAACCCAGACGTAGAAGATGCCACTGGAGCCAACGAAGATAGCGATGAGTTACAAGGTATGTTGTCACCATAGTCCAGGAACGCATATTTAATGTACCGCGTCAGATTCCGCTGCGCCATATGAACAACACTATGGACCCAATACCGACCTTGTGTCGGAAACATCAAGAACCTCTGTGGATCAGCGACAATGGACGACTTCTAGAGAGAAAGTCGGTCAACTATCGACGGTGTTCAGTTTACGGGACAAAGTTACCCCACCATCGAAAAAATTAGCTAGGAAGACAACGGTATGCCACGGTTTCATTTCTTCATGCATGATATCCCATTGTATATAAATCTCAGATACTAGAACGTTTAAGAAGTCCATTTGAGACAAGACAATCTATGCTGTCGACGGGTATGCTTAGCGGTGTAATGCCTATCATGATGCTGATATCTACACGTTTCAGAACAGAGACAAATGCAAAATGACCTACTCTCGATCCTCTCCACACACCTTGATCTATATCACCCTGCCCTTTCGCTTGATGACCACGAAAGGATTCGAGAGGTCATTGCATTGCACGCACTGGACCACATCACAAAGTTTGTCGCTCCCGTCTCTACCTTCATCGTGTTCATAAAGAAATTCGCAGAAAACGGAGACGAGTTCTGAAAAATAACGAACGCCTCGCACACGCGAAGGCGGCTTCAGCCCCGCCTCCAGAGGACGTTCAAGATCAGGGTTTCACCCGACCATCCGTGCTCATTCTTCTCCCGTTTCGCTCATCTGCACTCGCTTGGCTCAATGCACTTACAACGCACACGCCATCCCCAGCATATCAAATAGAAAACCACTCCCGTTTCTTATCTGAGTACGGTCTTCCGCCTGATGCAGTCGATAAACTCGCTGTTGCAGAACCAGGGACATACCCTCGAGATCACGTCGAGACATTCAAGGGCAATGTTGATGACAATTTCAGAGTTGGAATCAAACTCACAAGAAAGAGCGTCAAACTATTTGCAGATTTTTACGGCTGTGACCTCGTTATTGCAAGTCCTCTCGGCTTACGAATGTCAATTGAGAAGGAAAAGTACGTTCATAGTTGCCCGCCCAATGCAAGGTTCATTGTAACTTTTCTTCAGAAGCGCAGATTTCCTGTCATCCATCGAGATATTGGTGATAGATCAAATGAACGCCCTAGCTATGCAAAATTGGGAGCATGTCCAGGTATTTCTCAGCTATGTTTCGTCAGTTCTTGTTGATTACATCTATACTAGTTTGTACTTTCGAATATGAACAACCTGCCGAAAGACTCCCATGATGCAGACTTCTCGCGTATCAAGCCATGGTATTTAGATGGCCAGTGGGTTTCCTCTTGATTATACTTTTGGATGGTGCTTAGTCTCCCCAAGTTCCATGTACCTCCGACAGTCCATTCTCTTATCACCTTTTGAGATGCCAGAGGCAAGAGCGCTGTTTAACAACACACTCAAGAACACCGCGGGGAAGGTCAGAGTAGAAAAAGCATGGCCTGCCATACAGGTTCCCGAATCTATCGACCAAGTTAGTGCCTTGTTATTGACCCGGAGTTCTCTTATTCACTATGCCAAGACTTTTGTCCCTTTCGACTGCGCGAACCCAAAAGATGAACCAGATAAACGCTTTGCTTATTTCACCACCCAGGTAATCTCTGCAGCTTTATCATTGGCCTTTGTCATCTAATACCCTGTAAGTTGCTACCACGAATGCTTAAGTCTGCAGTACAAAGTGCGAACACAGTGGTCTTCATACCTTCCTCATTCGATTTCATTCGCGTGCACAACCACTTCCGGAAGCAGTCTTCCGTGAGCTTTGTTGTACTGTCCGAGTGAGTTCTGCATGGAAGCCGTTATCTGGGGACATGTACTAATTGGATGTAGGTATTCTACTAATCAGGATATTTCTCGAGCAAGACAGGCGTTTTTCTCCGGCAAAAGTGCATTTTTGCTTATCAGCGAACGTTTCCATTTCTACAGGAGGTATGTTACTCGAGACTTGCAAAATATCGAAATTCTTCACAGCCTCGGTTCGCAGGTACAAGATCAGAGGCATTCGTAATCTTATTTTCTACGGCCCTCCAGAACATCCCCAATTCTTATCTGAGCTGCTTTCTTTCCCATTCCTTGATGACGGGGTGGATGCTTCTGATGTAGTCTCAAGGGTCATTTATTCTAAATATGACAAGTTCAAGCTGGAAAGGATTGTTGGGACAAAAGGTGTGAAAGGTCTCTTGGAAGGCTGTTCGTAGTTTTAGCTTGTACTAACGAGCCTATGTCATAACGGAACTGAGTGACGATTCGAAGTGTTGAATCAGGGAGTTCAACAACATATTACACTACCAGGATTGGGGACTAACAAAGTCCGAAGCAGGATACCTCGTAGCATCGGTTCGATGGCGTAGTTGGTTATCGCATCTGTCTAACACACAGAAGGTCCTCAGTTCGAGCCTGGGTCGAATCATTTTCATGTGTTTTTATTCTGAGCGGCAAAAGACAAGGAATTACCTAGTATACATGAACGTTCCTTATCCTCATCGATGAATTCGAAATGACCACGTATCTTTACGAGCTCCCAACCACCGGCGCGATCTCTTTTAGAGATTTTTGTGTTGACAGCACGGTTGCCAATGCATATGCAAGCCACATCGCTGAAACCACCCAGGCCCGAGCGAACCTGCGGGGTGTTCTCAAGGACATCAAACACACTGACACAGACGACAAGGATTATCTACGCTTGATCAAGGTGGGGGGCATAGCCGTTTCCGATCTAAGGCTTGTCCACATATCTCCTAGGTTCTCGACGACTATCTCCCCTACCTATATGGAATCATGGCATGTGTCGCATCGGGGGACATTCGTCTGAAATCTGAACCCAGTGAGTCCTTTCACCTACCTCCAATCCCGCTAACCAGTATGAGGTCTCAAGAATTCAGCTGGCGTACGACCCTGTCCGCAAATTTATTCCACACCTCCCCGAGAATTGGTCTCATATCTCTGCATGCGGACCTTGCATCCTCACTGCTCACCTACGCCTTCGCATTGTCGAATTTCGCACGCGTGACGGTTGCGAGCCTTGGTGCTTATGAGCACGAACGGGCGATCTCAGATATCGAGAGAAAGGCCAAGGATGAGAAGCTCAATTTTGCGGTAGCGCTGCTGTGTAGGGCGAGCGGGATCTATACGCACATAAGCGAGAAGGTGCTCGTAGACTGGGATGAAGCAGGGGAGGGGGCATCGGGCAGACCACCCGATCTGAGCAAGGAGGTCAATGCTGCACTTGCAAAGTAAGTAAACACTATCCCATCTCATGTCATTCTGGATACTATCGTTCCTTAGGATGGCACTCGCAGACGCGCAAACTCTGGCGATCCGCAAGTTCCTCTCCAAAGCTGCATACGACAGCGAAGTGTCCCCCGGCCCTCCGCTTCCTAAGTCACATCCGTCCATTCCCCTCATCTTCAAATTCCACCTTGAGTGCGCTTCACTCTATTCGTCTGCTCGTACGCTGGCAATGACACTCGGCTCTGCACGCCCGTCCTCTCCGCCTTCCAACCCAGACTCAAATGCAGAGGTCTGTGTCGAGCTGCGGCGCTACCTTGCAGACGCATCGGCGTTCCATACGGCGCTCGCGCACAAATGGCTCGGTATCAACGCGGGAGAAAGCGGAGTGCGTGATAAGGGCGGGGAGGCTGTGGCATGGTTATTGTGGGCGAAGAAGGGGCTCGAGGACATGAAGGAATCTGGGCTAGGTGCCATTGCAATAGGACGAGACCGCGAGAAGCGGGGACGCAAGGGTCGAGTGGCGAATGAACTAGAGAGCGTTGGTGTGTTCTTGAAGCACTATAAAAAAATCAATGACACGGTAAGTAGGCGGCGCTGTCCGTCCGAGACACCTACGTATTAATTCCTGCACGACATGCAGTTGACGTTTCAGCCTGTGCCCAAGCAGCAGGACTTACAAGCTCAGATTCCTATGGGATTTTTGGCAGTGCATGCAAAGCCCTTCACGCCCCCTGCACCAGCATTTGGGCCCGGATCCGTCGAGCATGCGCAATCGCAGACAGATGCACTAGCACTGGAAGATAATGATTCATCGAGTGACGAGGCTGTTGACAGAGCTAACCGGCGCACGTATGCTGGAGCTGGCTCATACTTCTAACGGTGTTCTTCGCTGTCTAGTCGCATAGCGGAAAACTCGGAACTTGATGATCAACGATGCTGCAATGCTGCTGGTGGGTCCGGTTTCTCCAGGTTGGCTGTCTCCGACTTTCCAACGAGTCAAACGACGTTTATTTATTGGTTTCAACCATTCAATAATCAAGTCTCGGTGAGCAATCATCATGCAGGCTGGGATGTCAGACTATCGGTGGTATGTCAGGGAATGGTTTTGTTTCTGCAGGCGTGGGGATATAGAGATAACTGAACAGGGTGATCGGCGAGACAATTGTATTCAGATGACTGTCTAATGAGTTGACAGTATGGGATGTAATAAACGCACCTCCAGGCAACTACGTTTTGTGTAGTCAGTGTAGTCACTGCAGGCAACTGTTTTATTCTAGTCACCCTGGCACCAGCAAGGGTGGATACTAAGCTATATTCAGGCAAGGAATGACATTGACACGACAGGGCGATTATTATCAGAATCATCCATAGTGACTTTAAAGGGTTAGAACAGAGCACTCGGACGTGACATTGTAATGTCGAACACATAGCAAAATGCCGCAATGGCCTGAGCATTTAGGGTAACCTGACATGGCTTACATTGATTCGGAGTCATTTAGGACTGACATCCCCAAAACTACATTAGCCAGCACTCTCATTACAGCCATGTCAATACCCTATCCACTTGTAGATAAGGAATCGATGGAAATGTCGTGAATATCACCTTACTAGTACCTCGCGAACGTTAACTGCGGGATGAATGTACATTTAACCTAATGGAGAATCACTGACGCTGTCAATCGGTATCGTAAGGAGGGAGGCCCCACTCCTCCGGTCTAAATTGTTCGATGGACGTGATCGTTTCATCTGGGACGTGTGTGCTGGCATTTGACACCTTCAGCAGGTTTTCGTCGGGCACCCAGACGACTGAAGATTGTGAGGTCTTAAGCTATAACCTCGCAGCCAGACACCTACCTGACATCCCAGCTCTCTTCCCCGCCTGAACGCCATAAAGGGCGTCCTCAAAAACGAGGCCCTTGCTCCTTTCTACAGCTTCTGCCTCTGTGCACAGCTCCGTAGTACCCGTCGCCCTGCCTAGGACACCTGCAGCATGCAAAAAGATATACGGATCAGGCTTCCCTGTCGTCTTCCCTGCCACATCGTCAGCACAGACGATGTTCCCCTGGAAGCAATCGAAGACTTGTTTGAGATTGGCGGACTTGCGAAGGAAGTTCCGTCTAGAAGAGGCAGTAGCGACTGCGATCGGCACCTCGTGATTTGCCAAGTGCTGAACGAGTTTCTGGACCCCCGGGAGGAGCTGCACTGTCGGCCACCGCGCATCTAACTTCTCTTGGGACTCTGCGAGGTATTGCTCTGGCGTGATATCTATGCCAGGGAAACAAGAGAGGAGGTAGGTCGTGGCTGTTGGCTGTGCTGCAGCGTTGTTGTTGTTCCAATATTAATGGAGTGGAGGAGAAAGATCGGAGAGCGCACATTTGCCCATAGCCCCGGCCTTTATCTCCCATGTCATGGTCCTGCCATAGCGACCGAGGATATCATCTTTGATCGATCAGTATATAGTGCGAGATGGGGAGCAAAGGACATAGAGCATACTTGTAACTTCGGTATACACCCTCTCTGTATCGATGAGAAGGCCTGTTGAAGACTTGCCTTGATTACGAAGCTTGAGAGAGTGGAAGATTTACGCACCATCCATGTCAAATATAACGTATTCAATCTTTCTTTGCATGTTTAAAATCTATGGTCTAGTAGAAGAGCCCAAAAGTTCAAGGATCATGCGACAATCAATACGCCTTCTACTTCGGGTAAGTACTACAGACCAATCAGTCCGGGCTTTGCCTACTAGTACTACATGTACACATTATCTGAGACATCACCAATCTCAACATTATTACAGATTCACGGATAAAATCCAAGTGTATGACAGCTGTTCTTCCCTTTCCTCCGATATCTTCAAGTGAACATCTGAAACACCTCGCGGGATAACATCCGGGCACTTGAATGAGCCTGGCGCACGATCAGCGGGCAGTCGCCATGCATTGCATATTTGTCCGGCTTGCCGTGAGATTCGAATAGCAGGGTGATATCTTCCCCTGGTGGAGAAGGTGTATATATTTGATCGAATGAGCCCAGCTAAGAGGTTCCTGTATGATTATTCGATGATCTAGATCAAATCCATCATATGGTGTTTTCTCTTCCGATAGGTTCCGTATCTGCTTCGCCAACGACATCAGTTCCAAAATATGATTTTCACTGATCTGGAGAACCAATTGAAATATCCTTCTCAAGGGAGGAAGTTCAATGAAACAATGTAAGCGTGAAACATTTCTGAATGCCACGGCGAAAGCTGTCAACAGTGATTTTAAGGTTGTTTCTGTGAGAGCCACATAAGACAGAACGGTCCTTGACGAAGTCAGGGAGACCTGGATTCTCGTGCCCAACCAAAGATATTGCTGAGATTAATGTCTACTGTCGTTTGATGATTTTTAGTTGCCAGCAATGTGTGGTCGGATGGGCACTCGTCAAGAGGTCAACAACTTGGATGACATAGAGACACTAAGGCGCACGAGGTAAACGGCAGTACATTTGAAGCGCAGCTGAAATAACCAGATTGGCTCTCATAAGGATTTGTAGACAAGATTTCCATACGGTCCTCTAGTGCAAAACCGAAGATTTGTAGCTGGTATGAAGAGAATTCAGCGTGGACATATTGACTTCGATGTTCAGTACGACAGTGCAACATACCAGCGCGCAGATTGCAAAATCGTTTGTTGTCATGGCTAGATGAACACGTATCCTTGCCAAGAGCTTGGCTAGTCAAAGAATGATGACCACGTTGAGTAGGTGAGGTAGGCTTAGCAAAAGCAATGTCAGGTGTTGGGTCAAGGATTAGACTACGCTCAATAAGTATCATTTTAGTCGCGGCTTACAGTCCGAGTCGGTCAAGTTTTGCAGCAACGTTGCGCTTAGAATTGATATTCTGGAAGGCGGAGAGCTAAACGGAGCACCACAATACATGTGTCAGCCAGCACCTCCGGCTCCGAACATCCCGCTCTCTCACTGGAACGTGCACAGACTCTCAGTGACACCTGCACATGGGCTGTTCTGGTTTGAATATAAAACTTTGAACACTGGTCTGAGACATCTTTTATTTCATTGCTTCCAAGCCACGGATCCAACGTGGGTCACTGGGATTACTAGGATTCAGTCTATCACGAGCAACACCAAGGCTTTCACTCTTTTAACTTCCCTTTGTTCCGTCTGCCTGGTGGCCCACCATACAGCTAAGCTACTATCAAGCCTATCCTTGAGTTGCAAGCCTGCAAGAGGCTACATCTCGAAGTAATCACCACGCTACCATAATGGCAAGCGACTCTCCCCGCCGCCCTGGCACAGCTTCATTCTTCCGCCGCCGCCGTGCACTCCTCTTTCCAGCCCTCCTGATCGCCTTTTCCCTATTTTTTACTCGGCCATGGTCCCTGCCTCCGCTCAATCTATCAGGAATTTCTTCGTCACTTTCCCGCGCTAGTATCGTTTCGCTAGTGAAGAGTTCATCAGTGGAGGAGATATATGGCTTGCTGCATTTTGTGACAAGCGATGATGAACGCATGCTGTCTCATTCGGTAGAAGTGGACCCAGGCGCACCGATCGATCTGACTGTGTATCTCGGTAGCGACAACCCGGATTGGAATTCTCACCTGAAGAGGCTGAGGGAGAAGTACCCTCTCATAATCTTTTCGAAGGTGTGTTGCTTCCATTAGTGGTGTCTCGTGTCATCAGGGTTCTGATACTGTGTTACGCCCAGTCGTACTGCCCGTGCGTTAATTTCTCTCGTAATTAGTGTGGCTGCCTCATGCCATTGGTTCTACGCAGATACTCACAGAAAGCTAAGAAGCTATTGGAAACGTACAATCTCAGCCCTCCACCTAAAATTATCGAAGTTGACCTTCGGGGTATGTCGTGCCTGGACTCGCCTTTGTGTGACGTGCGCTGATGTACCACAGACGATGGAGACTTCATAAAGCTTATCCTGACCCGTCTCACTGCACATTCAACGTTCCCTAACATCATCCTTAACGGGCAAGGACTTGGCGGGTCCGATGATCTGCACACGCTGCATGCACAAGGCAAGCTAAAGAAGATGTTCGAGGGTGCAGGGATGACGGTGAGGGAAGATATCGTGAAGGTGCAAGAGACGCAGTAGAATCTTTGTCCAATTTGTGTTATACGACCTTTTTGCCTGGAAGGATCGAAAATGTATTATGTATTATTACCAACTGTAACGTTTATGTTTATCTACATTGTGCTCGCATCATGTGTGCTTCTTACAACATATTGGGTCGACATCATATTATGGTTTTGCGCCATATCTATCTTTGGATTCGATAGCTCTGCGAGCGCGATCGTGACAGTCTAGACCGCCCCATTATGATGGCATCGATAGTAAATGACTCCCATGCCAATTACAATAGGCACAATAAAGGAGGTATGTCCCTGGGGGAAAAACAGGGGAAAATCTACAAGTCGGAAGTCGACTCCGAACGCCTCAGCGGTACATGATAAGGATTATAAGGGGCAGGCTGGGCAGGGCGTCCAAATGAATCGGATCTCAGACTGGCACATCAAAAGCTCAACAGGCCAGAGTCTGAGAATGTTCATCCGATGGCGATAACTTGGGTCCGGCAGGCTGAAATTTATCCTGCGATATGATGCGTGTCCTCAAATTGTGAGACAAACATAATATATGACAACAGGCCCATGCAAGTTTCTCACGCGGATAATAAGGCGCCGGGTATGCCGTCCTAGTAGGAGGGCATTCTCCATGATATCATAGTGGCTTAAGGCGCTGTGAATAAGTCGAGGAGTGGAGATAGACGATGTAGCATAAGGCATGTGGAGCGCATGGCAAACTTGAATATCGACTGTCACGATCAAAGGGCAACTTGACCCGAACAGAAGTCCTATTAGTGGTCGCTTACTGTATCCGGAACACGTTTTCATTTGCTTTGTTTTCCCGTTGTACAACCGCTCTCGGTTAACTCACTAGAACTTTCATTCAACTTACCCGCTCGTTTATCTACAAAATCAGCACGCTCCTTGTTTCCTTCCCCGACCCACTCAGGTCCTAGTAGACGAATGACGGTCACTATGTCAGCGCTGCCAGTCACATCTCTCCTGCACTCCATCCAGCTCCAGCGAAACTCAAAACATAGAACTACCTCGCTGGCTCTCTTCGGTCTCATTGCAGTCTCTTTCTACATATTTTTCATCGCAAGGCCCTCATTGGACTTTGCTCCAATCGCCCTTCATGCCGACCCACATGGCCGCTCAGACCCCCGTGCTCATCGGGTAGACGACCATGGCTCTCCCTCCCCATCATCCAGACTTTTCCGTCTGCCTCCTACTAATGCCGATCGTCCCCAGCTTAGATTGGATGAGTCGCAGGAACTTGCTGCGGTTGCTGCCTTCATAGCTGCACTGCCTCAGAACACCATCCCGCGATCGATAGACCCAAACCAACCTATTGATCCCCAACTTGTCCTCGACTTTGATACTCGTAGTCCGCGTGCTGCAGATGAGGTGAACCAAATTGTAGAGGAGGTGTGGGCACGTCATCCTGTCATGTTGTTCACCAAGGTGTGTCCTTCTTCACTTGCCTTCGTCTTGGTCTAAACGCTAAACGCCTCCCAGCTTCACAACGCTGAGTCGAGAAGATTAAAAGCTATAATTTTAGACATGAATTTACGACCATCTCCTCCCATATTTGATGTCGATCAGCGAGGTAAATAGCTTGCCTGGCCTTCGTTTGCTAATTGCTCACTTGTGTTCTCAGAGGACGCGGATGTTTTGATTCCTTTGTTGCATCGTCTCACGTCTTCGACTGGGCTTCCTCTCTTGCTTATTGGGGGCAAGCCCGTCGGCTCAACGGCTACCATACGAGAGCTCAACGAGTCAGGAGAACTCGCAAAGATGATTACCGATGCTGGTTCGATCATCGACGGTCCCAAGAAGAAGAAGAATGGTCATTAAAAGGGCAGCACCCCCATCTGTCTTTCCTAATGACCTCACGACCGGCATGATCAGCACCTTCTCTGGTGATCATCAAACGCGACCAAACCTACGTCCATATGTACATACTACTCTGGATACTGGATATCTGAATCGCTATAGCCATACCAGATCATACCACTCATCCGACCCTTCGTCTCTCGTTAAATTTATTCTCGTGGTGGAATAGCGGGATTATATATTAACTTACTTACTTTCAATTCTTAGACCTCATATTATTCTTCTTATCTAGAACCCATAGTAGACGCTGCTACCATATGCGATCACTTTCTCGTAGCTATATACGTGCGTAGTGACAAGCGCGTAGTACAATTGGACTGAACTGCCCCTGGTGGCTCTGGTTCCCACCATATCTATCATCCTGTCTGTAGAAGACGACCTAAGCAGGGACAGACCGCCGTGCGCTGCGGAATTCCAAGTAGAATTTGTATACACGGCAATCAAAACGAGTAAGGGGCTGGGGGGCCGCCGGGAGAAACACCTCAGCATTGACGCAGGAGCGGCATTAAAATCGACAGCCTGTAACTTATCTTCTCAGCTCTGCCTATCTCATAATGACCCAATAATTACGCTCAATGATTAGTGGTGAGATATGACCTTCTCCGTGGAAATCTCCGCTAGCAACGCTGATTACTGTCTGCATGCCACCGTAAATAGTAAACACTACCTCGTGTGCCAAGGGACGCGGGGGCGAGCAACGAACCTCTAGACGAGACATATCTTTCCATTGCAGCTCCACAGTATTCATTTCCTGGAACAGCAAAGATTCGGCGGCAACACGATGCTTCTCAGAGCACACACCGCGTACAAAAAATAACGCTAGGCCAAATCCATTAGAAAACCACAATTTTTAAATTCCGACAATCAGAAGATATTACATAAATATGAGTTTCAAAATTCAAACTCCACATCCAGTTGCTTGCCTCCGAGCGGACCGACTCGGACCGAGCGGGAAAGAAGGGTAGAGAAGGAAGACATGGTAATGTGGCAGCTGCTTCACCATCATAACGAACCTGGCGAACCCTGCCATTCCACTGTCATGTCAATGAGATAACATAATAACAAAAGTAGCAACTCGGGGATACGAACAAAAAATCGGGTTACTTAGATGTCGTCATATCCTGAGCTCCACCTCAGAGCACACAGCCGACTAAGTCTGCATAGTGTTCAAGGACGCGATTACCGATAAACTGGAAAGACGGTCACGGGCATTGTGGCCTGGCGTTCCCATTAAGGCCTATGCTCTTCATTTCACTGAAACCATACCTTAAACAGAA
>Ga0153978_1000082_pt1 | contig 19275 bp, 26 predicted proteins | sample TSGA062MetaG_FD_104749 | JGI IMG/M metagenome (GOLD analysis project Ga0153978, IMG submission 104749) | Attine ant fungus gardens microbial communities from Georgia, USA - TSGA062 MetaG | ecosystem: Host-associated > Fungi > Mycelium > Unclassified | place: USA: Georgia, Yuchi Wildlife...
ATCCTAGTGAGTTAAGCGAGATCCAGCTTCTCGCGGGGCTGCAGCCCTCGGGGCAATTGATCTGATACTACGTAGTACCTGAAGCTTTGAAATCCAGGGCCGAACATTGTGCTAACGGTGGTTGGCGGCACAAAGGTCTCCAAGTGTCGCCATGGGCATCTAGATCGCTAGTCTATCATCACTCAATAGCATTTGAAAATAGTCAATGTAGATAATATCCTAGTTGCGAGATTCAGCTTTTCGCAGATCTGTAACCCTTGAGGCAATTGGATAGTACTGGTACCTGAAGCTTCGAAGTCCAGGGTCGAACATTGTACTAACGGTGGTTGCACAAAGGTCTTCAAGCATCGCTTTGTGCATATGGTAAATTGGTAATCACTTCGGGATCCAACTACTACTCTAGTAGTGCATCGTGAAAGGTTGCCAACAACTTGACCCTTGTTGTACTACAGTCTATAAAATGTATGGCTTAACTAGAACTGTTCTAACACACTAACTTTGCACCATGTCATCGTTTTACTCAAATGCAGATGCAACGCCATTTGACTTCAACTTGAACAACCCCCTAGACTTGTAGGCCTTATTTTGTTTTTACATGTCATAAGTTGACGATTTGTCAGCGCACCGATTCTCTTTGCCACACGACGTGTAGGACTCTCCAAGCCATGGGGAACAACTGGCATCACTATGGGTGGTATTCAACGTTCATCTCTTGTCTTGGTAGCTTCCGACGAGCCAGGCCAGCGTAAGTCACCACATCCAAACTGTTTATAATTATATTAATGTCTTGCACTACAGCATGGTTATTGCTCAAGAGTGACACATTGGTTCTTGTCCACCGACTTCCTGTCGATGCTCAAGAGCTTTTCCCCTCATCAGATCCCGTGAGTAACCTAATTGTCTGTTTTCCGAAATGAATGAGCTCATATCGACTTAGGAACCTGTGATGGTTCTTGCCTTGAATGGGTACCTGCATCGAATTCACTTTCCAGAACCAGCTGCGTATTGGGCGTTCCGCTACCATGCTCTGCACGGTGGTAAACCTCATGAACGTATTCGGTCTGGGGCGTATAATTATGATATCCTCTTGTCTGCCTGGGAGCACTTCAGTGTCCCGTTTGATTTCCCTCCTATGTGCCACAATTCCACATAGAACGTCACTTCGTACAGTACCAGAGTCACTGTGCAGTAGATTGAAGTCATATGATGTTGAATGGATATGTACTACTAAATATATGAATCACAATGTATAGACAAATTGGTTCTGTTGCCGCATAATAATCTCGTTTGAGACAGACTCGGAATTTTGGAAGATGCGATGTCTTAAAATTGTTATTTCAGGTTGTTGGACGGTTATGCCGGAATTCCGAATCATCATGCGTCGTTCCTCACTCCTAATCTTTTGGGTTTCGCAGCTCACCTCAGATCACCTCACACAGGCTAGGGCCACTCTCAGGCCGGTTCGTCCTTCGGGGCGTTCGCCCAAACAACGCTGCAATCTATGCATACATCTCTTCTCACTGAGACTGCCGCACGAGAGCGCACACAAAGTGGTTGGGCTAGTAGTCTACAGATTTTGTCTTTTCTCACGTTTTTATCTGTTCAATTTTTACCGAAGTCAGATAGTTGTGATCATTAGACTCTCCAAGTTTAGTACTACAGTACACATACATATCAATTGCAAACAGACAGGTACTCAAACAGCTTGTGCCTTGCCCTTGTATGTCCTAGCCGTTTTACGAGTGATCCAACTGGGTTCATCGCGAGATGCCAACCAGAGACGCCGGTCAGGCAATTGCGGATGAACATATCCCTGCTCGACTGTCTCCCATACGTTATTACTATTCCAAATCCAGACTTGTACCTCTGACTCTCCGTGAAGGTGAAGGTACAAATCTGTGAAGCGAACACCTGAGCGTAGTGGTTCCTCGATTGGCCCTGGACCCCGGGAGACAAACCAAAATGTAATGAGGTCCACATTTCGAATCTTGCGTTCATGCTGTAGAGGTGGCTGAGATGCACCAAGAAATGACGTAGTTAAAGCTTTAGTCGGTGACAATAATGATCCATCTACCGTCGTGGATGATTGAGCATCCTCCGACTTTTGGGCACTCCCGTCATGCAGGGGGATTCTGATCTGGCGAGAGCGAATGCGGCCACGAGGAGAGTTGTCACACAGTGACAAGTTGGTAGGTCGATACAGGAGCTCTTGAGTCGATTCACATTCACTGTCGATATATATGTCAAATGCTATAATCGCAGGAAAGTGTAGGGAACTTACAAATCCGACTCAGACGTATCACAATCATCTACTAGTGCCTCAGTAATTCCATCTGAGTTTTCGCAGAGTGGAAAATTCTGGCGATGTATGGGAACAATCTGCGCACTCGAATATATGACTACACGATATATATACAATGGAAAACACATACATCCATTGCCTCAGTAAACTGAACATCTTCATCCATACCACGATTAATATTCGAAAGGCAACATTGGAGTGGGAAGCACGTCTTGTGGATAGGGATGGCCTTAATATAGTCAGTTATCGCCCATCATTACACTCAAGAAGATACTAGTAGATACTTACGTCGACACCAAATATCCTCAATGGTTTGCGATAAGGTGCTGCTGTGGTCCGTCTGAGAATGCGAGTAGTGCGAGCCTCAACCCTTGGCATGGAGAACGATGATTGCAGAACCGTGGCAGGTGGCAGCTTTTAAGTGCTAAAGAACAAAGGCGGCGGCTATATATGCAATATTAGTGGCAAGTAAGGCAAGGTAGCAACCTTTAGTTCCGTACCGTACTAATCAGCAAAATGTCCATGAAACAGTGAAAATAAAGGTGCAAGACAAGATGGGGGTGAGAGATGGAAGATATGGCTATTGCTGGCAAATAAATGTTTGGTAGAATGAACTTTGGAACAAAACGCATGAGTCACATGACCTGTGGCAGTGATAGGTTCAGGTTACCGAACACTTACAATCATTGCGCTCAGAGGTTACGAAGTCATTGATGTGCGTAATTAGTACTTGTCAATTGCCCCACCATTTGTAACTCAATCTACATCGTAGGCCGATATTACGCGACGTCCGATGACACTCGAAGCGTCCCGCGAGGCTTTTTCAAGTTGACAATGAACGGTGTTCCCATATATTGTCAGCATTCTTTCTTTTCCAACATCTACACCTGCACTAATCCACTCTCCTTCCCTACAGATCGCACTGATGTACCTTCACTCTGCAGACCAAGCCAATCCTCCGGCGAGCCCTCTCACTTAGCATAGGGAATGTTACGCAATCTTACAGTCAGTGCAGGCGCGCTGGAACTTCACTTTCCTCGTCCGACTCTGGGTTCTTTAGTGTGAAGCTTCGAGTAATGTCACCAATATTAATAACCGGGTGTAACCTATTAATCCTGCGATGTATCAGTGAAAGTACTGAATAATATTCGTCATCGGACTAGTACACACCCTGTTCAAAGACACAATAACACGGTATGCATCATTGTTCAAGTTGGCATGGTTGTAAGGACAGGTTGCGCAATGGCTAATGATATCTGAACCTTTGATGACAGTAGAAACTACCTCTTCTTTAACGAGGTACGCTTCAAGCATTGGAAATCGTCGATAAGGGTCGAATGGGACCTCCTCAGTGTTAAGCTCCTGATAGGTGTTTACCACCAAGAAAAACTCGAACATGGTTGTTCCATCAACGGGGTGAGGACGTGAATGAAGGAATATATTTGAAATGATACCAGCCTGGACGGACTCTATGCCTGGAGAGTTGAAGATGATTGAAGCGTCTGCGCTGGAGCGACCTGTTGCCACGCGGTAGAAGATGCCATTGTGTTCGAGCTGATTGTAGTATTGTGCACGGGGGTTGACAGATATGCCAGTGGAGGAAGCCATTTGATGCGAGTGGAACTGCTGGGATCCACCATCGAGGCGCAGGCGTGTGATGAGAAGATTATAGACGTCAGCAGATAGCTCAACAAAAGGTCCATCAGATGACACTTTTGTTACCGAAGGACCATTCTGCGACCCAAGAGCAAGTAAATCACTCCTAAGCGCACCATAGAAATCACTCCCATAATGTGCTGCCACTACACCTCGTATATCTTCTATTATGTCTGGCAAACCAGCCTCGAGTGCAAGTAACGCCTTAAGATTTCCTGCACGGCAGAAAGATCACATGAATGTCAGCTCCAATTCACCTGGTGCGAATCGAGAAAAACATCAATAGAGAAATATTAGCCAATATAGGTAGACATACCCAATCTATTATTTGTATTTTTGCGCTGGAGGATGCCATTGTATCGCTCAAACGGAAATGCCCACCATCCATGTACGGGTCCAAATGCTTGTAAACACTCCGGAATGTGGAGAGAAAGGTGGTGATTGGGTCTGAGCATGCTTTTTCCAAATAAACCAACCAACGAGTTCAGATAGTAGTCGAGATTAGTCTGTATGATTTTGATGTGGTCCAGGGAAGTGGAGCGACGAGATGCCCAGCGAACCATAATCACCAAAGAAATGAAGTTACTCAGGATAGCTCGGAGGTCCTCGCTAGAATCGTGTTGTCCCCATAGACGAACAAGTGTAATGACTAGGTTGACTGTACAGGCTGTTCTCCACTGGTCTGCCTTCAGTTTCCCGTGAGAGGGACTCCCAAGGTTCTTTGGGGCCCATCCCATCCAAGACGGCACAGTAGTTTTGGCCATGTCTGCCCAGACCAGCATCATCACCTCCTTGCCTAGCATAGGTGGCTTCGGGGCCCCATTAGCCAATGCGTCAGAAAGGTCATAAACAGGTTCTGGGTACACACGTGGTACTCTCAGTTCTGCACGAGGATTCTCTCTGAACTGCACAGATCTGTGAGTATGCAAAGGAATATGTTTAAGGTACGTACCCAATCAATGATGGCCTGCGCATATGCACTTTTTGTGGTATTCTTGGTCTTCCCGTCTGCTGCGAATGTTTCGATGTTGTTTGCCATAGCGAATGCAACGACATAGCCACGTCGTAAACGGCTGAGAGCTGTAACAGAAAGCGCCTTGATCGCACTGATGCCACGTTGTAAATTTGCGGCTTGCTTGGTAGTGTCATGCGCTTCGAATGGCAGTTTAGTGCTCTTATCTGTCATTCCAAGCACCGTTCGGCAATGATGAGGAAGATTGTTTTGGAATAAGTTATGCATGGTGTCGATGATCGGAAATCGAGTCGGGTCCCAGTACGGGAGTCGCAATAGCTCTGACCATTGTATACGGTTGGCTTCCCAGTGCTTCTCGCGAGCCTTCTCTGTGGGAGCATGAAGCCATTCAAGAGCTCGTTGGATGTGTTCCGCCCAGTCCCGCCGCCTGAAGGATTCAACATCAAAATTGTCAAACTCGTCCTTCGAGAGTGAACAATGAGAACAAGTTCCTTCGGAACTGCTAAAATGTGCAAAGCCTGCAATCTTGCGAAGCGCTGGAAGATCACAAATGAGTGGAATGACAACTGCCCTGGCCAATCTTCCGCACAGGTAGTCAGCCGTCTGTGAAAAATATATGCCGGTATGCCAAAACAATAAAAGTTCATCAATAAGAGGCCGAAGGTAATGATTGACTTGGTGAATGCTGGGCTCATGAGGCCCGGGAATAACGCCAACCAAGTAAACGTTTTCGGTGCGATATCGCAAATGAACGGGAAGGTTCATACAAACCATGTATATGGCACCCACTGAGGCACTCTTCCCAGCTGCCTTGTTACCAAATGGGTTGAACCAGTCGACAAACAAGCTGAAAATAAGGCGTGCTTCGCCCGGCGGAGCATCAAGCCATAACCGACCATCAGGGCCTTTAAATGTCCGGAACACATCAGCATCCCAGATATCTTTGATGGGTCCTGGAGTCCAAGGCTTTTGGATGCGAGAAAACAGTGGCTGACATCTCTGGGATGTCATATCGGTAATTGCCTTTTCAATGCCTGGGCGTGATAACAAACGACCAAGCCATGCTTTCAATGACTGATAGCCAAACAATTTGATGGCGTGTGGCAAACCATCTTCACGTGAGACTGTGGTAAGAGGTCTTCCACAGGCTTTGCTCCCCTGAGTTTCACGGTACGTGCACCAATCAGGATACTGGCCACTTGAGTCTGGAGGATACAGTGCGCAACATTCCATGCAGTTTGCATACAAAAGCAGCTCGGGATCGAGGTCTATAGCTTGACTTGCTGTTCGAATATCGGTAGGCCACTTCTCGAGTTGCAACATATCCAAGACCTTGGCTCTAACGACGCTCCTGTTGTACTTGGCACCGAATGCTTGTACTATTTGACAACAACTTGATACGACAACAATCTGCATTGCAGCGAGGAGAAAGTTTGTGGGTTCTCTGGGGAGATTTGACAGCTCGTGGAGAATGATAGCTGTTGTGATACAAGCGAGGAAAGGAGGGAGTACGAGCTTCAATTTTTCTCTCGTATCAAAGTGAGATGCTAGGAGATCTTTCAGATATATGTCGTACAATACAATATTGATGCTTACAAGTGTGATGAATAAATCTGGAGTCCATTCCTCCCATCGTTCTTGCTTGAGGTACTCCAGCTAATATTCCTAACTTCTGTTTGCGCTGTTGCCAGCAGTCGGCAATCAGCTGGTCCAAATGATCAAGGTATGCTTGCAATTCAGTGATAAGGTGCTTTTGGGCCTGGCAAACTGCACTATCACCTCTGCTTGATACAGCGTTTACCGTTTCGACCAATTTCTGAGTACTGTTACGGTGAAGTATCATGAGGGAGGATTTCTTCCATACGAGGGAACAGGGTAGGTCTTCAACGGTGTTTGGCTCCCGCTCGAATACAATCGGTAAGAGGAGTAATGCTTCGGGATCTTTTCGATGCACGTAGAATGTTTCGCGAAGCTGAGCAATTTCCACAAGCGCTTGCCGGATACACTCGTCATCTTTTTGAATATCAGTATAGTACAAAACTTCTAGACCATGCCAATAATGATTCACCTTGAATATCATTCCATTGCGTAGAGTGCACTGGAAACTCATGCGGACCAATAGATGTGTCTTGTTCACCTTCAGGAATCTGCAATACTGCTATATTCTTGCTCCGAGAAATGACCACAGAGTCCTCTGCATTTGTTGCATTGAGGGACTTTGCCATGAAGGTCATCTCAATGCTCCGTTGACGGACTGAATCCTCACTGGCACGAAAGGCCTCCTCATCAGCTTGGTGACGAATATATTTTGATAGCTTCAGAAGCACTCCGGGGACCTGCTGGTTGGTATGTGGGTCCTGGGTCGTCCTGGTGTTGCATTTGTGGGCTCTACAACGACATATCCGCCACTGGCCTCAGGGAGCACACGATGTCATGTACGTCTGTGATAAAAAATGTTATAATTAATTGATCAACGATGGTGCCTTGGAGATAACTTATACTAACTCAGCTTGAAGCGCAATGTGTTTGGAAATGCCGTGAATCTGAGTGATTGGGTGCTTGGTGACCAAATGAGAACTTACCGGAATTCCAACTTGAATGGGGCGGAGCTGTAAGAGAACAATAGTTTTTTAGTAGTGCCGCTGATAGAACTGACAGATTACTTACCTTGTGTACCGTAAATACGTTGGTTAAGGTCCGAAACAACTAGCTCACACCATTAGGCTTCACAGGCAATGAACGAACTTGAAGAAGACCCAAATTTACGCTGGAGTTTTCAAGGTCATTCACGACCAATCAACTGTGTGTTGTTGTCAGAAGATGGGAAATTGGTGGCAAGTGGAGGTAATACACTTATTTCTGACAGCCTTTGGATCGGTGCTCATGAGTGGTCTCACTATTACCAGCAGATGATGGACTTATTTTTGTCTGGTCATTAAATAACGGCAGTTTGTTGCAGAAAATCAGTCCCAAGCAAGGCCCTATCTCAGTTTTACGGTGGTTCCGCAACAATCAGGATTCTGACTCACAGTGTATCATCTCCGGGGGTGCCGATGGTACTATTCAACTATGGGAAAGGCGCCATCAAAGAGTAAGCAATGTGTTTCATTGGAGCTGAGTCTGACACAATGAATCTCTGAAAATCCAGGATATTTTTCGCTTAGCTGGCCAGTACACGGTGTCCGAGTCCGCCATAGAAGACCTTGCTGTAGATGACAATTCAATGTCTGTCGCTGTCGCAGCAGGAAGTAGGGTAACCATGCTACGCCTAGGCATGCATCTTAAGGGTAAGCACCAATTCATTTGCGTTCTACACCATTAAAAATCACTTCTTTGCAGCCCCATTTGAGCTCATCCTTATTGAACCTTCCATGACACTCTCGCCAAAACGAGCCCTTGCGCGCAGGGTCCATTTTTACGATGGAGGTCACTCTGTAATGGTAGCATTTTTGGATTCTAAGGAGATGTACGCCTAATATTTTTATTTCTCATTATTGGTTTTGACTACTGCTAGCATATCATGGAAGACATCGCCTTGGAAAGAGCAATGGCGTGATAAACTAATGACGAGGATGTGGGTAATATAAATCCATGTCTCCTTCCTGTCTACATAACAAAACTGACTGGATTCATAGCGGGAACACTGCTTGGTCTCAAGATGCCAGGCTACTTCTCATTTGGAACCTCGTGGATGGCGTAGATGTATATCATGTGGTGGATCGTCCAATCTTTGTTCGGAAATTGTTGGTCAAGATTCAGCGAAACAATGTCAAGCAAGTCGAATTCGCATGGGATGGGAAGTATGCTCTCTGTGGCAGTGATACTGGTGAGGTACACATATGGGACATCCAGAAGGGTCTTCATGTGGCTTCATTGCGTCATGGGAACGGTCAGTATATTTGAAAGCCATTAATTTTCTCCTCATTGAGTTACTTTGAGTACTAGAATCTGTTTGTGTCCAGACAGTCATGGTGCGTTAGCGCTCGCGGCAACTTGAATATTCTGATAATCCGAGTCTGTTTCAGTATCATTCTCCTCAACATGGCCGTCACTATATTGCAAGTGCATCTTCGAACTATGAAGAATCACCCATTGTGAAAGTTTGGCTTATGCTCAATGTTCGTCTTGGATGATTGATTAATCCATAATGTGTTGCTCATGATGGACTCAGGAACCCACAATGATGTTGATGAACAATGTGGTAACTCAAGTACCAAAGGTAGACAAACCTTGCAAGGCACAAACCGCGCCATACCGACAAACCAGGATTCGACTCATGTTATTGTGGTTTGCCTTAGCTATGTTTTCTGGCGTTTATGCTGCTTCCTTCATCTTCACATTTTAGTCTTCCTCACTGCCAATGGTAGCTACGAGTCCCATTTGTGTTATTGACTGCTGGCGGTAGACACATGTGGAATGCTATTTTACTCATCGCATAAATGTAAAACTTTTGGTGGCAGTTATATTATAGGTGTAGGGACGACAAGAATCAAATAAATTGAACAAATTAAATGCTCGAGAACTCCAACCTCGGCCTGCTTCAGGTGCTTGAAGATATCAACAACATACTTGCTGACCATTAATGAATCCTCAGCCAGCGCGCGGGAAAAGCTGGAAATGTTGACATGGCGTAACCGGGTGGATGGAGTACCGGGCGTCATTGGTATCACAATGTAGGCGGAGGGTGGAGGGGACAAGTTGTTTGGGTGGCGATGGATGCCATTTTCCATGAGGGTGGAGCAGCTCAGAAAGGATTCATGGAAGGCGTAGTCTTGGAAGAAATAGGCAGGACAAGGGCGGGTTTGGCGGCACCTGAAACATACCCTGTGTAACGGTACTTCGAGTCCATAATTTGGACAAATATCATTGTCGCAGATGGTGACTATGGACGCGAGCATGAATGCGAAGACAAATAGTCGATGTCCAGGAGATCCGCTAGCAGAGTAAGGAAACACCTTACTTAGGTCACAAATTGCCAGTCTTCTTCAAGTTTGCGCCGTTAGTACCGGACGATGTGGGTGGCATTGTTGGTGTGCGTGCTGGGCGGATCATATCGTGAATGTGGGTGAATGAGTCAGAAGTCTGCAGCGGAATTGCTAGCGTTCTGGTCGGAGCCGGGTATGGAAGGTGCTGGTGCTGGCGGGAATCACTCATATCTGAGGAGGGTGATAGTAGCGTTGGAGGCAGATGTGGACTCCATTGAACAGAACATACGTTGTATTATTTACATGGGGCATGTATTTGAACCAGCCAATCGCTGAGCAGAATCCCGCGCATCAAACACTGGTACACTGCCAGCGGGCCCGTCCTTCTCCCACTTTCGAGGGGCTGTCCATCTCTTACAACCTGAGTGGGATTCATAAATGAATTAATAATTTCAATCGTGTTCTATGATGACTGCCCTCGCTCCTTTCTCCTAGCCTGAGCCGCTGAATTTTTGAGATACATACGTGCAAAATCTTCCGCCGGCCAAAACGATGCATAACGATTAAGCTCTGGGTACCTGTCTCTGGCCTTGTGTGTATTCATTGAGAAATGTACGAGTAATAGGTGAATAAAACTTACCGCGAGGCAATAATTCGCAATGGCCTCCGGTTCCTGTTCATGATATGCGGCCTTAATATCGAAATACTTCTGGCATAATTCATGTACGTCCTTCTACCAAAACTTCAAATTAGCATTGGGGTTGAGTTTTTCTTTGTGTTCAAGGCGAACCTGGAAGAGTTTATAGTTGGCATCATCCCAGCCAAGTACCTCCTTGAGGCAATATCCTCCACCATTGGGTTTTGATAGCGATCCTTGTGGACGAGGGATTAGAGGGAGACCTTGAACACCGTTAGCACTTGAGATCAACTTGGCTCATATATCATTACCTTGAGAGGGACCCGGACCATCACAGGTCAATGACTGGAGAGCGGAGGCACCAAATTTCTCTGACCGAGTATCTTGAATGCCTTCAATTGACCAAGTTTCGCCATATAGTCGAATGACTCACTAGTGGACTCGGAATGTGCCTGCTGCTGCCTACTAGTTCTTGAAGGATAGACAACAGTAAACTTTGTATGGACAGTGTCACGAGCTTTGCGGGCTATAAATCAAACAGCCTGAGAAGGCCCCCAAAAATACAAAATAGGCGCCTACAGTTGACATTTTGACCGCTGTCACGACTGGTTGTTACTGAGCAGTGATAGGGTTTCGGTGGGAGTGGATCCGCAGACTCAGACTGGAATACGCGGCGGTTTGTTGGATGGTCAGCAATAGGACTAGGTGTGCGCTCGGGCTCGAATACATATCGATTCGTTAATGCAGGAAAGTGACGTTGATAATAGTGCATCAAAGGGAAAAATTCAGAGTCAGTTAACCATGCTGTCCAATCTATTTGAATAATATTTATGGAAGTAATATTTATGGAATTAGTTATTAAGTATTAAAAAACCTTTTCTTCCCTCTCTGGAAACCGCCCAGGCGGAAACACTCAAAAGGCGGACAGAAGGAACGTGAAAGAGCCTATCAGTTGTGGGGAAAAGCAGATAATGCTACCAGCGCCTTGCTATATAAATAGTTGCACGACACAGTTTAAGGAGGTCCCGGCATGACGTATTGGGATCAGAGCAAGTACTAGTAAATGTACATTTCTTCGCCAGTTGTTATGCTATTCAGATTGATACACTCGTATTCCTGGGGAACACGCCGCTCCATATATCGCCATCCTCCGGGACTACAAACCCTTTCTCTGCGTAATCGCTTGGGTAACCAATGGCTTCGAATAGCTGTGCGCTGAGGTCCCTAAGTATAAGATGCTCTGTTGGTCGCTCCCTGATGGACGCCTTGCAAAGTGGGCAGCGATACATGAGTATGAAGATGAAGCTCCCCTCGAAAAGAGCTTCCAATTTATCGTTGTCGAGAGGTGGTCTGAGGTGGTCTGGAACGTTTCGTCCTTGAAGCTGCTCCTCTAACCTCATGCTGAAGCACCTGCGAATACATGGGCCGCAGAATGAATGACCGCAGCGAAGGCTTTTGTTTGTTAGAAAGGACAAATAGTGAAACACCAAATAACTCACGTGAATGGCCGAGACATTGGAAGATAGCAAATTGCGCATTCCAAGTAAAAGTCACGGACGAAAATTGCCTGAGAACAATAAGAATATCATATCAGTATCGCCCTCATAAATAACTAAGTTGTTACCTTGCTAAAGAGTGATTTGTATTCTTCGAGCTCCTTCCGCATGGCAATGGCCTCTGCATTGACTTTACGAGCGCGCTTGGCCTTGTACCGAATAGTGATCTGTGGAATGAAAGGGTCAAATAGAGCTCAATCACACAAGCAAGTTATACTACCTGATGTGGCATCCTGAACGACTCGGAGCCAGACGAGTGGGTTGACATGGAAGATAAGTCGTCCAGGTCCAGGGAATCAGATGTGGGTAAGCTTGACAAGTCAGATATGTCAGATATGTCAGATACACCGGACATGATCGATCCAGCAAGGACATCAGACGATGATCGCGAGTTGCTTGTAGGAGAGCTGGTGCCTCCCTGAGACTCCAATGCCTTTACCATCGAACGGGTCAGGCGTGAACAACTTGAACTTGAAGGGATCGTTGCGCAAATTGCATGGGAAGTAGATTTATTCCGACGAGAGTATCGAGTGGAAGTGCGATTAGGAGTCGCTGCTGGCATGATGGGAGCAATGTAGTACTGCAGTTGAAGACGGTAAATGCTTGCTGCCAGTGGTGGGACTCACCCAGTTGTATTTGTATCTGACATGAGCTCCTGCCAGTGAGTGCGATTCGCCACCATTTCCACGACGACTTGAACCGTGAATGAAAAGGCACAGCATATAGTCACTGACCGTCATTTGATCCGAGTCATTGATGAAAGGGAGTTCAGGGTATATTTGTCCATATGCAGTAACTTCATGTTGATCTCCATCCCGACGCAAATACATTTGGAGACGCATATTGTAGGCTTCAGAAGTCAATACAAGTGGATAATGAATTCAAAGAACAAGAGGGTTTCTTGTGATCAGTGTTCAGGCTCAAGTGACGTAGTCTAGTAACCGCAACAGTCGTAGGTCACAGATTGTGCGTTGACTTTTTATTGGCACGTCTTTTACACCATGTCCATGCCTCTGCACGTATACTACCAGGCTACCTCTTTCTTCATCCAACTCGAACCTGCAATTTACCCTTGCTTATATGCTACCTGGCCTTCCACCTGACGTCAATGTACCCATCGATCCGATGTCCTTAGGACCTGAGGCCAACCTCATGTCACATGGTAACTTAAACCACTCAAGTCTTGGGCCAAGGGGCTTGAAGAGAGCCTTGGAAGGTGATACAAATAGGAACATTCGCTCTATTAAGCAGCGGCTGAAAGAGGATGGGGACCGGGTTGAGGATGGGGCTTCAAATGGTGCTAATATACCCGCTGGTAACCCAGTGTCATCTCTTCCTTCAGTATGTCAAGCCTTTAACAAATACTTTCTAATTATACGACGATGGCAATTTTATAGCGTGGCATATCATGGTTCAGGGCGAGACTGACCAGACTTGGACGAACTACCAGCAGACGGACCATTCAGCACCAGGCTGGTCTTGCTACCGCCCCCGACGTAAGGGCTGATTATAGTTTAATGATCAGTCATGTTACTGATTTTCTTGAATCAGGATCTACCTGAGACCGTTCTCCATCAATCGGTGTTTCCTTCTCTGCAGCAATTCACATTCAAGGTTCCTCTTGAGCCAGCACCAAATTTTCAACCGCAACAATTTGACGTAAGGGTCATCAGTTTTCCCAACTTTTTCGTACATACTGAAGTCAATTAAGGAACAGGGTTTGCCTATGATGCGATCAAGAGATAGTTTTCTTGAATACCTTCAAGCTAATGTCAGCCTTTGTTCACACTTTAGGTTTTTTGAGGACTAATTGCGACACACAGGACACGGGCATACCCGCAGATCTCCTCTCACAGGATAATCTCATGGCTACCGATCATGTAGACCTGGTCGAGGTTTCATCCGACGACGCATGTGTCCTTACTCCTCAAACTAGTTCCGCATTGTATGCGCATCACGACCCAGAATACCATCCAGTTCCCGAATCAACCATACAGTGGCCAGGGCAAACCACAACTGCGCCTGCAACTCATCACAGTGATGGATCCCCGCAGTTCCCTAATCAGCTCCACCCAACATATGGACTAGGACATCCAGGTTCGGGTGTCTCTTCCAGTGCATTTCTGCCATCTTCCTTGGATGAACCCATGATCCTCCGACAATCGCTACGTATGGACCCTCACCCACCACCTTCAGGTGCTCATATTTTCTCTGGTACAGTTCTGCCATCCGCTCCTTATAATGGGTCCACAGCTGCTCCATCGTGCCCTCTACATGAAACACCCCACCCACTGCCTCCGAATGCAAACATAGATACTCAGATTTTTTCCATTATTGGACCCCTCCTGAGTACGGTTTCACAAAATTTCACCGCTTTGCAGGCCTCTCTCCACTCAGAGTTTCAGAAGATACACGAAGACATTACTGCATCACGTGACAGGCCAAATAGCCTGCCAACAGCACGTCTACCATCAAGGCCTCAAAAGGCTCCAAGAGGATCAAACGTCCACCCCAGGACTTTTGCACCACCGCGCAAGACCTCTTCCAGAGTAACGAGTCATAATTTGGATGATGATGCAAGTTCTGACGAGCGACATTGTCCACAATATGATCCCTATCATGGAGAACCGGAGTTAAACCAATACCGGGTGAGTATAGTTGTCTTACATCATTCCATTAGACTACATAACTTGGTACCTTCAGGCCCATATACGCACTCATACGCTGCACTTGCTCAACATCCAAGAAACGGCACAGTTACGTGATCCAGCCTTCTATGTACCACCAAGCGATGAAGACATCAAGGCCTTTAATCAACGAGCACCTCACTGTATCAAGATCACACCCCAGAACTTCATGCTTGACTTGACTCGATCGCGGAATACACCATTTAACCAATCCGCCAAATTAGTATTCGCCCGAGACTTTATCCATAAAGTTACGCAGGACAAGTGGTACAGTTTCCCTCCTATCCTCGAGAAATACCTTGGTTTGGATTACGTGCGATATACATTTCACGGACAGATGAAACACTTAATCAAAGTGTACAAGTCTCTTAACCCGACAGCAAGGGAGAAAAGGCTCAGAATGGTGGCGTATCAGGGTAGAAAGCGAACGGTATGGCAAGTCTTTTTTGTGGAACTACCTGTTGTCTGACCAGTAAATGTCATGATTCTGCCCAAAGTTATTCCAGGCACGTCGTAAAGCACTGAGAGGTACCTTGGCGCGACACATTGAACTCATGGAAAAAATCGGTACACAAGGAATGAGTGGAGATGAATCCGATGGATCATTGCCGAGGAGGTTTGTCACTCGTGAACTTCCATGGCGCAGCTCTGCACTTGCTGCGTTTCTTTGGCGATTGGACGAGGTTTGCGCAGAAAATCGCAATCCAAAAATTGGACATCGTCGCATTAGAGGGAATGCCCCCCGAGCTCGCTACCGTCCTGCTGAGCCAATAATCGAAGAGGATGCAAAAGCCCCCCCAGGTCTGCCGGTTAATTGTTACGATGCTGCTTGGCGCAAGTCTTTGAGGGAAACCGAGCTGGAGGATTTAGACATTGATCTGAATTCTTACGATTTCTCATTCTCGGCAAAGGGCAAAGGTAGGGTGGTAGATGATATGATTGTGGATGACAGAAGTGAAGGTGACATGACTGATACAGACGCAGATGATGAAGCTGAAGTGGAGGCAGGAATAACAGGTTTAAGTTAGATTTGGAGCACTCTACTACTAGTAGTCGTACTGGCGCGCCCATGTGGACCTATACAGTCAAATCAATGTAAATCGACATGTAATGCTAACAATGGGACTGTTTACTACTTGCTACCACATTCTAACGATGAAAAACATCACATACCTTCCTGTTCACACTTTGAAAGATGGACATACGGACAATGTCATCTCCTTAGCATTCTCCACTTCAGGCATCTTCTTGGCCAGCGGTGGAGAAGATGCGCAAGTAATTGTTTGGGACACAGATCAAGGTATCTCAGTTGCTCGAGTAGCCTTACAAAGCCCAGTCCTTTCTCTATTGTGGGACGTGCACAGAGACTCTGCGTTGTTTTGTGGGTGTCAAGATGGCACACTCTTGTTATTTCCTGATATTCAGGTGATCCGATTTTTATTCTTGTCAGCGTGTTGATGGAATGTCACCATTGTTTTTAGAGACGCAAAGAACTCAAGCACTATGTCTTAACTGGAGTTAAAGCTCCAGTATATTCACTTGATATACATCGTTTGTCTGGTGACCTGGCAATTGCAGTTGGATGTGAGGTTCACATTGCTAAGACCCTAACAAATGGTCGGTTTTTTATTTGCTTGATTTTCCATTCGGCTGATTCGCCGAACAGGAACCTATGCTACTTACAATATATTACCTGCACCTGAAAACATCTCCCACCGCAACGCTGACTCGGAACCATCGAGTGACACACGGATTCGCGCCAGAACAGTGCATTTTCTTAAAGATTCCAATCGGCTTCTTGTCGCCTATCTTAATCATGGTGTCGTGTAAGTCTAGTCCACACATACAGGTCTATTGGCACATCTAACACTGTCCATAGTGCATGGGATACGTCCAGGATGGAAGCACTGTGGCAGATTGTGCCCACACATCACCATCAATACATGTCAGTAGGATCGTGGTCTTGATCTGGCACTGTTTTACAAGTCTGATGTTGTTTTTTTGACATCGTCTAGTGGTCATGCCGCAATTTCTCCTGACCACCGCTTCATCTTGCTGTCTAACATGAATAACGGTGCTGATTTATACCCCTTTGGTCATTCAGAACCTTCCCAGACATACCGCTATGTGCCTATCAAGGAGAAGAATTACCCTGTCATGGTCTCCTTTGTTTGTCATGGAAGTGGAGTGGTTTGTGGGTCCCCGACGGGCAAAGTGGTTATTTGGGATACGAGAACGGGTGATCGTTTACAGACTTTGGTTCATGGAGGTGCGAGTCATTGCATGACAGCTTGATGATAATTTTTGACTTACAATATGACCAGGCGCCATGGTGCAGACTGTCGGTGTATGTTTCTACTTATTTACCGCACGCAAAGATGCTCATCTCGAGGTACAGACCTTTCAGGCAAAAGCATTCAGTTATATCGCTACATCTGCAGTTAGCAGGGCCGGCGGAGATGTCCACATCAGGGTATGGAAAGCATCCACAGGTTCAGGTTCCTTTCAGCTGTTTGATCAGTTGCTGTACTTCGTATGTTTTCATTTGAGTTTATGTGAATGCTACAATTCATTCGATCATGTAGGGCTCTGTGGAAGACGAAGCGGCAGTACATGTGACTACAAAGTTTGTCATTTTAGCAGTCTTCATATGTTTAGTATTGAAGACTACTGGAAAATTTTGGACGGTAAGCAATATACCCACAAAGCACGAATTCCGCAGCTGCTAAAAGTGTAGATCAGAATTCTTCCTTCGGAGTATGGCAATTTAGATTACTTGTGGTGGTCGGGTCACTCACATATATATTTTAGGTTGAGCTCTTTCACGGAGTGATTAGAATCTTCCGATCCATGCAGATATTCTGTCAATGGGCTCAGCAAGTCATACACTTTTACTGGTGGCAGATAAGCAATGATTTCTGGGCAAGAATCGCAAGTGCTTTGCAGGTAGTTGTAGAATGGGCTGACATCCCTCGAAATGCTCCAGAGGTCGTGTACATTTGAATCATGGAGAATATATTGGTTTACAATTGTTAGTATCAAGGATGTATTGTGTCCTCAGCGCTTCCAACTTGTCACTCTATTACGCAGTAAGGCAAACGAAGTCTTAGAGTTTGGTCTTTGGACAAGTGGAAAATGCCGGCGTCTCTTCTTTCCGCCCCTCCACTAGCAAGATCTTCAATGCGTCCATCGTCGAGCCCTTTTCTTTTCCCCACCCACCACTTCCTGTTCACCATCTTGCTCCTCAGATCACTGATAGTGCACCTCGCATCACACTAAAACCACTCTTATGGACCCGATCAGCCTGATCTCCCATCTGGACCTATGCGAGGCCGGTCGCCCACCCTTGCAGCTCACCCCCGAGTCCTCTCTTGGGCAGATCTTCGATTGGGACTGGAAAGCGCTTCGCGCTCTCGTCCATTATCTTAGTTATTCACTCTCACCCTCTGCTTGTTCATAGTCACGCCCGAACATATTGTTCTCCCAAATATCCTCGCTTAGGCTCTATAGCGACATTCAATGGCTGTCCGAGATTGCCATTAAATCACCCATTCAGGAGAAAATTCTGCAGACTATTTCCAAATGTTATTGAGTCACGATAGGCTAGCGATCTAGATGCCCATGGCGACGCTTGGAGACCTTTGTGCAGCCAACCACCGTTAGCACAATGCTCGGCCCTGGATTTCAAAGCTTCAGGTACTACGTAGTATCAGATCAATTGCCCCGAGGGCTGCAGCCCCGCGAGAAGCTGGATCTCGCTTAACTCACTAGGATATTATCTGTACGGACTTGAAGGTTCCCTTGGTGTCACTAGTTCTGCTTTGTGCTCAATGCTTCATACCCGGTTGATTATGGCAATCCTCATCGCTCGCTCTTAAAGCTTGAAGTTTGAAGTTATCTCACACCACCATGCCACTGATGCCTAGCGACTACTAGTAGCGCACAGCGTCAGCGCAAGCGCACGCTGGCGCTGGCACTGATATGCACTTAATTATTGGGGCAGGTGGACGAGACTTTTGCCTTAGATCATGTATGTCTGATTACAGTAACTAAGGTTAAAATTCACTCGTCCATCCACCGTGATCATTTGCATAGCAACCTTTGACTTTGTTCATGATTTACTCGGTTCGCACTGACTAAATTTGGTTCACAGGAAGCGGCGTGCTCATTGTTGTTGTATTGTTTAAAGTTGCTTTGATCTTACCCTAGCTGTAAGACTAAACAAATGTAAAATATCTACTCGCATGGAGCTGGGGTAAAGCCATTGGAATCCTTAACTATGATCTCGTTATCATCTTGACAGAAATCATGGATAATCATAAGAAATAGTATCTCCTTAAGCTGCAGGGATTGCCGAACCAAAACTTAATTTCGTACTTACCATCGTCATCCTATCCGCCAATCTCAGAGATTAGTTTTCTTACTTGTAAGCTCGGGGAGCATTCACTGAAATATTTGAGAACATCATAACCCAATTATCTTTCTCATTTGTGTCTGGTTGTTTACTCTCCCACCTATTTTCAACCCGACATCAGCTGG
>Ga0153978_1000083_pt1 | contig 19246 bp, 22 predicted proteins | sample TSGA062MetaG_FD_104749 | JGI IMG/M metagenome (GOLD analysis project Ga0153978, IMG submission 104749) | Attine ant fungus gardens microbial communities from Georgia, USA - TSGA062 MetaG | ecosystem: Host-associated > Fungi > Mycelium > Unclassified | place: USA: Georgia, Yuchi Wildlife...
TCTGATCATCAAAAGAACAATCTCGGACTAAGCATCAAGTTTGAGGCCAAGAGCTTAAAGGTTGTCGACTACTCGCGGAAGAATGGCCGATATTGGGAATTTAGCGAGAAGGCAGTTGACCTCATTCGCGAATACAAGGTAAGCCTGTTCAAGGCGCCTCATAATTGTGACTTAACCAACTGCAGGACACGTTCCCAGAAATATTCACGATTCTAGATCAAGCAGGCGATGGTAGGCCGTCGATTTGCTGCTAATACTATGTTCTTATCTCCAACCATATTAGACATGGCCCGGGCTTCGGATGTTTTTAACGCCGATGCTGATGCTAAGGTCAAGGAAGTAAAGTCTTGGCTTAAATCCAAGGGTATCCAAGGTCTCGAACTAGTCTCAGTCTTTTCGGACCATTTAGCGAAGGTATATAAATTTTCATTTATTTTCAGTGTCGTTCCGCTCAACGTCATTTACAGAGCGCTGTTCAAGAAATTGAAGGGATCGCCGATGATATCAATAAGAACAGGTCGAAGGCTGCAATCAAGAAAGTTATAGTGAAGAACATACCCCGCCATGCAGTACTCAAGCCATCCCACGCTGTCTATCGACTCCAGAACCAACACTTCGCACTGGGAGACAGAGTCATCATGGTCCAAGATTCAGGTGGAGTTCCACTGTCTGTGAAGGGTGTCGTCATTGGGTTAAATGCGAAGTCGATGGATGTCGTATGGGACGTGCCATTTATGTCTGGCTCGACGCTTGGGGACAGGCAAGTGGGAGTCCTTCTCAGTACTAAGACAATTAATCTTCGTAATTACAGGTGTTCGCAATATCGGGGCTCAGCTGTGGAGTTCAACTCTTGTCTAAACCTCAGCAATCCTCAGTTCACCGCTTCTACTTCTCCTACTTCTACGTACCCCCGTCGCCCAAATGTTCCATTCAAACCTCGGTTTGGTCCGTATCCAGCCATCCAACCTACACCGGGGCATCAAGCTGTTGCTGGATTCCGTCCTGCCTCACAAAAGTGAGCTTCTTATTTTCAGCATGAAGCGATATTTAGCTCTGACTTTTTCGCTAGTCAACGTCAGGCTCCTGTAGCGATTATGTCCAATCCAAATCGGACCACTCCTGCAACTCGTTCTAGACATGAAGGACTGCCGGTCAGTGCGGAAGGCAAGTCCACGACGAACGGTGGTTTAGCACCGACAGCAGGAGGACCGTCTCGGAGCGAAGCATCCGCATCATTGCAGCCTATTGTGAAGGCTGACAACCAGCTTCCCTCTCATGATAATGGTGCACCCGGCAGAGGCGGTGCAGTTCATCCCAGAGGTAGTTTCCGTGGGCGAGGGTTCGCACTACATGACCGTGGGAGGGGAGGAAGGGGTTTTCGAGGAAGAGGACGCGCTGTTATTAGTCGACCTGCCGAACCTTCATGAATTTCATGTATTTCTACCTTTTATGTAGCACAGTGTTGTTCCAGCGTTTTCTGGTTTCATTTGAGGAATGGCAAGTTTTCAAGTGATTTATGATTCCATGCTGCAAGCGCCGTATAATTTCTAAACACCCAGTAAACTTTTCCCTCCTTGCCAAACAGCGAAACTGATGGCAGTCATGGGTATGATCTTCAAGTAGCCTATTCCTAATCCTACATAGAATCCTCGCCAACCTCCATTCGCGTACACAGCACGCACAGTTTCTCCCCATCGTAGCCACCCATCTGGTTTGGTTAACCCCCCTACTTGCATTCGCCGACGTACGACTTCAAAGGGATATGATACAGTCTGCGAAATCGCACCAGAAATGGCGCCAATGGCGAGGTTTGCCGTGGGGTGAGGTCGTTTGGAGTGCTCGTCGACCACTGGGAAGAAGCGCGCCCGCAAGAAATCCCAAGTGAGGAATGCAGTGCCAGCATAAGGAATCATGCCCACCATAGTCACGGTGAAGCCACGGTAAAACTTGAGAATGGGAAATCGATCAAACATGTGCGTTGCCGCGATCCGCGCTGCTGAGGACGTAGCACCTTCGTTATATATGACGCGCATAGCTCGGAGAAAGGAGGGACGTGATTTTTCCGTAGATCGGTCGGACAGTTGACTATAAAACGCCATGCGTACACGAACCAGTTCGAGTGGATAGGTAAAAACAACCGAGGTCATGCCTGCAGCGGATATACGTGAATATGTGGATAAAAGCGGGGACCCAGCTTACCTGCAAGGGCTCCAGCAGCAAAGCGTCTGAAATTAGTCTCCTGCTCCCTAGTGGGCATCAGGAGCTATATGATATGAGAAGTATGTGTGCATGCGTAAAGATGGACCATACCGGTCTCCATTGATCATAGGCCATAAACTTTATGGCTGCGTACGGAAATATGCGTAGAAGAGTCGCAGAGTGGCCTTGGAGCAATCCTCTGGCACCTCCATCTCTATATATTGCGAGACCGGCTCGATACGCACCACTCCAAGTTCCTACGAGCGTCTGAGGTGAGTCCGGAGGTAGATGCGGGGATAAGTCAATGCATACCGGCGTACTTCTGGAAATCAGGATTGGAAGCCTGGAAGAGGATCTTGACCCTGTCAAGAGGGGCAACTGCTGTCTTAGCCTGTGGACAAGACGGTCAGCTGACCGCAGAGAACAAGTGAAAAACCAGGCATACGATACATCCTGCCAATCCACCAGCGATTCCGGAGCGAATGGCATAGTCGATAGAACGTTTGTCTCGCTGATGGGAGACAGTGGAACTCATAAATGTCCAGCAACGTTATGTACTGGATGCTCATATGCAAGGAGCGGAGGAGCGGAGGAGAGCACAAAGCCGAAGTCCCGAAAACCATGGAATTTGGCATTGCATCCACGTGACTGATAAAAATACGCGCGTGCCAACCCATTGTCTCATTTTGTACAATCCCCCCTCTCGAGTCTCGACGTCCGACAATGACAATCAAGGCGAAAAGCTCAGATATCAAGGTTCTCAAAGGCCATGAAGGTGAGCTGGACTGCAACTCGAGATGTTTCTCTGAACTCGCATTAGCCGAACATGCAATATTGCAATACCTGAAAAGAGTGACCTACAAGAGGCGCATATATGCGCTATACTGATATATAATCCAACAGATGAATCGTCCCTTCGGAGCTGTTGATGTATCTGCAAACCTTAAGGGTGCAGTGCCGAAAGCTACTACACAGAAGATTCTCGTTTCTCTGGCAGAAAAGGGCGAGATCATGCAGAAAGTATATGGTGCGTACATGGCTGTCATGGCCGGTTCTTGTGTTGAAAAAATATCGAGGAAAAACAAATTTCTTTGTTGCAAATCAGGCCAGCATTGACTCAGTTCCTGCCGAAGAGCTGACAAAACTTGAAGTCGAATGTAAGGCGATGGAAGAAAGTAACAATGGGCTTGTGGCAGAAGTCAGGGCCATCACGGCAGGTAAAGCCATAGAATATGAGACCATTCACTCTTACTGACCTGTGGAAGAATTAACGAAACTCAAGAACTGTCCAACGGACAAGGAACTCGACGATCAGATCATGGTTACAAAAGATGCAGTAAGTACTCGACTTCAAGTCGCACACGCCTTGAATGAATAGATGTGATGGTCCTATGTTCTTTCTACGAAGATTGCACAACTCAACGCAAGACTCGTCCCGCTTCGCTCTGGTGCGCCACTCATATCTCCTGAGGAACTTGGCAAGGTCGATGTCGATTGGGTAAAATGGCGCGCGGATTGGATTTACCGAAGAAAAGTCTTCATGACGTCAGTTCCTTGCTCATATACTAATCCTTCGATATTACGATCATGTTTCTGATTATCTAGATAGCTTTTGGCAGCTTGCCACAGATTCACTCCCGCCACAAGACGCCGAGACGCTCATCGAGGATCTAGGGATCGAGTTCGACACTACCGAACATAAGGTGCTCGAAAAGGGACCATTGTGTGCTATACAAGGTACAAGCACTCGCAGCAGCTTCAAGAGGAAGCGGGAATAGTTGAGCGTCACCTTTTTCATCTTCCTGACTTGAAGACATGTATTGTTATACTTTGTACATCATTATGACGAAGCATCTGGAGAAAAAAAAACTGGAATCGGAAACATGCAACAGTCTATCAACGCTTAACATCATACGCTGGACTCTGCCATCCTCTTCGTTGCTTCTCCTCCTTCGTCTTTTGCTCAACGCTCTGCTTGAAACTCTGAACTTGCTTTAAGCCCTCCTTCCCGGCATGCTCCACCCGCTCAGTAACAGTCCTCCCGCGTTCGAAAGCACCTTGCACGTCCGACGGGATATGCTCTGCAAGCGGCTCTGCATTTGTTCCCAAAGGACCTCTCTTCTCACCCGATAAGATCTGTGGTTCCGCACCCAGCGCAACCCTTGCGCCATTGCCTAGATCATCCTTCACCAGTCCCGTTCCTGTCGCCTTCCAACCGGTTAGCAGACCACCCTCCATCCGACGGAGTCGTCCTATCTCGCTCCATATCGCAGCAACGACAGACGCCACGGACCCAAGTCCCGTATCCCTGAACACCTCAGCGCGCCGCCCGATATCAAAGGCAACGGCATCAGCCGCATCGAGCAGTCCCCTGATCTGCTCCGCTAGAGTGCGTTCAAGTGCCTCGCGGAAACGGATCATGATGATGGGTTTGAATACAGATGCAAGGATGGGATGATTGGATTGCTTCACTTCCATCGCGATATCCTGCGCCAGGTTCACCTCGACGCGCTCGAGCTTGAAGAACCGTCCAGCTCTCTCACGCTCTTTGAGACCTTGGGGCGTGTTTGGAATCAAGCGGAACTTGAGATCGATGTCTACGCCCTTCTGTGGGAGATTGAACTCCATGAGACCAGTGAAATTGCTAGGACCGACAGTAGAAGTCTTGTCCTTGTAGAAGAACGATACTTCCTTAAGGGTAAGCTGGACCGCTTGCAAGCGTATGTGAGTAAGTGTGCCAAAGGCGGTAGTGGTGGATTGCGACCCAGCTGGTGCGGTGATGTCGACGTCAGTGATATTGCGGATGTAGACATGCCCTGGAAGTAAGTTCAAGGACGAGATGTCTAGATTCTCGAGCACAAACTCGATCTCGTTATCAATGTACTCAGTTCTATTAGAGTCATCAGCACAATTTGTCAGATGAAAATGTTTAAAAAAACTCGCCTGGGTATCGGAACGTCCTTGATGACGCTCAAGATACGTGGCGCATAAACATTGAACATGTCCTGCCAGAACCACGAAGCTTGATCGAACATGAATTGTGTACCCAATTGCCCGCTCATGCCCGCGCTCTGCGCCAGATCCTTGATGAACTGAGCATGAGCCTTTCGCACGCGTTGCAAGTCTGGGTCTCTGGTGATCGCATTTTGAATCGCAGAAAGTTCGCGCTTTAGGCCTTGCACATCCTCCTTCCACTTTCGTCCTGCGTTCGACTTATCATCAAGAAGTTCCTTCCAACGTTCACCGAGTCGCTGGTGCTGTTGATGTGCTTCTTCTGAATGTGCGTACCCGGGCTGGTCGAGGCTCTTGCGGACGTGCTCGAAGAAGTCGTTGAACCAAGTTTTTGTGTCTTCATCGGACCTGATGTCTACGACACATACGCGGACCTTGGAGAAGACATCATCCAGTGACTTGCCGCCAGCGGCGCGCTCGATGAGGGTGCGGATGCCACGAAGTGCCTTGTATAGATGCTTCTCTTCGGAAGGATCCTCGATGAACGTTTCAAGGAACGTAGCTTGATTCACGTCTGCGGCTGTATCGAGAGATTTGTTGATCCACTTTGACATGACATCGAAAAGTGTAGAGAGAGCACGGTGATAGTCTTCGTCCTTCTGCGCACGTTCACAAACCTGCACAATTCATCGTTAGCGGTCGCGATGCATGAAAAGAGAAAAACAGGAGCAAACTTTGTAATAAGCTTCCTGCACCCGAGCTTTTGCGCGTGATGCAACGTCCTCGGTCGTCGCCTTCACCTCTTGCCCAACTCCTATAGCCTTAGACCCGACATCCTTTGCTGTATCCATCGTCCTTTCAAACCTCGCCTTTGCATCTTCCTCGTGCTCCTCCTCAATCTCTTTCGGGGTCTTCTTCCTTCGCCCTAGATTATTCCTCTCACCATGCTGTACCTCTGTGTCGAATTCGCGTAAAGTTTCCTTGGCATAAGCAGCTTGCGACTCGATTGCCCCTGCAAAATCTGCCATCGCGAGACGTGTAAAGGATGCAAAGTCATCGAGAAGGACACTTCCTTCGTCGCTCAAATTGATCCAAATAATGTGTAGAAGCGTGCGGATGGCCGAACGGAAAGATCTGAGGTCCGCAGCAGCCTCATCCGTATCCATAGCCTCCATACGCGTATCTTCATATTTACCCTCGGATAGGTGCCATAGCACTTCTTGCAAGATATCATCGTCTTCATGAATGGTTTAGAAAATTTCACTTTTGGGGGAAAATGAAAATAATTACAGTTTTTTTTGGTCCCAAGCTGCCGGTATGCAAGGAGAAGGTCCCGTAGGCCGCGTGCAAGAACTTTACCAGGCTCACTGAGCTTGCCCATGTCGGGGGACTCGACACCTGCAATGATATTCTGGAGTGACCAGTCGATCGCATCATCCACCTGTTTCTGGGTGGGAATCTTGCCTGCGTCAATAGCAGCAATAACAGAAGACAGTTTGTCCATGACTGAAGTTGGAAGGCTGACCTATCGGTGACAGTGCATTATATGGTTGAACGGTATAGGGGTTGTTGGAGTATGACGTCCATGGTCATGATGTCATTGTCAAGTTTGCAAACGCCGGTGAATCAAAGTATGATGACAATTTGCGGAGCCTGCATGGAGTGAAAGCTGGAACAAGCTAAATCCCCTGTCACATACGACTAAGTTGTACTGACCGCAAACTTGGTGTAAGAACGAGGTTTGCTCTCGACGGCCGGTAGAACCAGGTTGGACTGTAATATATCCATATGATGTTGTGTTAAATCACAAAATGTTGCAAACACATCGAGCGAGAAACCTATGAGCATATCAGCACTATTCTCAGTTTGAGACAATGGTCATCATCATATGATAATATTATGATGTCAGACGGCATCAGTCCTGCAGCCTGCCAGGATTCCGTTCAGAAGTTATAAACACAAACATAGAATATCGTGACGACAAAAAGAACCTGTCGATGTTGAGTGACACAGATTATTGGAGAGCTTCCTATTGAACTCGCGTGCGCTTTCGCCAAGAAAAGACGCCTTCCACAACAGCGAAGACACCAATCATTCAGTGAAGATAGTGTGTTGGTAGAATAGTCACTTAAGCGCTGAATGACAAGCCAGCCTTACGTGACATAGGGAATGATTTACATGACATCGAAAAGGTTGGCATTGATCATCGGGTATGTCTGAATAGACGGAAATCAGTGGAAGCCATAGAAGCACCAGGCCTCACCGCCCCAGCAACCTGAAACTCATTGAAGGAACATTCAAAAGAAAGCAAGGTCTGCGTTGATGAAGATGTGATGACTCGGAGATAGGTAGCGCTAGAGTACTGGCGTCATCCTTGAGACTAGAATGGGTATGTGGAAGTTACTGAGTGTTGGGTCATAGCGGGCCGCGGCGCAGCAAAACTCCATTGGAAACCGGAGTAGCCACAAACACTCATTCGAAGAGGTATTACATAATGGTAAGCATTTTGCGTTTTCACATAATTTGCAACGTTCTCCCATAGTTATATGATCAAGAATCATATGTAACTGCGGTTTGGAAGTTGATTTTGGGATGATCGTGCCTGACTGGATATATATGTCAACTGAATCCGGCCGACGACGTTCCGCATGCATTGCTGCGCAGCCTGCGCTTTCTACACATAATCGGGACCTGAAACCTCCCGGCCACACTAAACCTAGAACCCGACAAGCATAGCGCTACGGTGAAAACGCTCTTGCCATCAATATTGCTTATTCACTTGTTCTATGAATTGTTGATAAGTTTGAGAGCCTGCACAGTTTTGTGCAGACCAGATATACTTAGTTTTAAGGTAACCGCATTCTATTTCTAGTGTGGGAACTTAGCTAATATTAGACTAATTTTTTTGCAAATAGCTATTTCAAAGACTTTTTGTTGTGATTCTTTCTCTACTCGTTTCCTCACACTTCACGGCCAGCGTTCAGTTGTTTCCCTTTTCCTACACTAATCGCGCCTCTCGAAACTTTGAGACATGTCTCGTTCCACTCTTTCTGCAATTTTGACCCTCGCTGCTCTTTCGAGATTTGCCTTCGCCCAACCTGACCCAGCCGACCCCACCCCCCTTGTTGACAAGACCTATGCTTACCCTTCAGGAATAGTGAGCTTTCTACATCCCGTCTTTTTTTGTTAAACCTCGACCAAATTTCTCCAAGCCCTACCAAGTTGACTACAACACCGCTGCTATTCGTGGCCCTCAAGTTGGTTACAACATCTGTAACTCCACTACCGAGAACCAGCAGTCAATGTGCCAAACGTCAATGGTGAACCACATTGACGGTGCGTTTCATTCCCACACAGCAAGTCCTCGTGTTTATCCTTTCTCAATACAGATTTTTGCTTGTGGGCGCCCCCCATTCCCAATTCTACTATTGGTGATACCGAGCAAGAGGAAGTCGCATGGTGCACAAAGCCCGGTCATGGCACTCGTCTCATTCCCAATGGTGCCCTTCAGGGTGTCCAACTACTCGTGACGTCGGCATACATCCAGATCGCCGGTTTCATCGACCAGACCCAGATTAACATGGCCGCTGATGACTACGGAGGGGAACTTGACCCGCATGGTGCAGATCTCGTAAGTTCTTTTCGGCATGACCTCAATCACAGCTGACCCCGTTTCTGTTCCCCAGCGTGGGAATCCGCTTGGAGGTTTGATGTATTCAAACGCCTTCCCAAGCAACGGTGGCAACAACAACTCCTACCAACAGGTGATTGATTGGACCAAGTACGTTATTCTTTCCTGAACAGACTCGGTCTCATGCGACATAGCTTTATGGGCGGGAATGCCTTCTGTATAACGATCTGTGATCCTGCGACCAGTAGCAACAACCAATCGGCTTACTGCCAGAACATCTACGACCGTATGGGTTGCTCCTACAATATGCCAAACAATGCCCAGAACGGCACCTTCGAAGTTTGTGATGCTGATCTTAAGATTCCCGCTGGTCTCTACGTCTCTGGCGGCGTCACCATGACCTATTCCCAGCCAGCTACTGCCGCGGTCAACCCGCCCTACACCCCTGTCGTTCCCTCTTCATCCAACTGTGTGACTTACAATAGTGCTGTCCTTTACAGCGCCATCGCCACTGTCACCCCTACCGGTCAATCCGTTTCGGCGAGTGCGACAGGCAGTGTCAAGTCTTCTTCGACTAACTCGGGCTCGGCCGGAGCTGCTTCTCCAACTCAGAGTAGTGGTGCTGTCACAGTAGGCGTTTCTGCCGTCGCTGGTATCGTCGGCACTGTCTTTGCTATGATTCTCCTGTCATGAACTCAATGTTGTAGAAACTGGCATTTACCGTTTACCGTTTCGCATATATTAACATACCTGCACCTGTACGCTGTTTGTTCATGATAGCGATAGGTTACCCGTTTTCTTTCTACTGAGACGATACAACCGTGGACTTTTTGTTTCATTTCTGCTTTTTTGGATTTGTCGAGTAGCTGCTGTTTGGTATTACGGAATTGTGAGCTAACTATAGCTTATGTAATGCAATCAGTACTTGCTGGAATTAATGGCTATGTGCAACCCGTCCTACCGCTAAGCCAGCTTTGATGGATACACGAGCGTCAACAAGCCCTGAGAATCTTTACTTTGAACCATTGGGACTCGGAGGTTAGTACACCCAACCAAATTGGAGAATCATTTGACAAATGGCTAATCGTGCAAGTCGAACGGCCTTCAACGTCTACTAGTAGTAGGGACACTGCTAGCCCTATCATGAGTTCTCGCGCTATTGTCGACAACGCGAAGGTTTTTCCACTCTTTGCAAAACGGCTCGCGTCGCACGATGTCAAGGAGTATACTGCAACTGCTAAAAAGATGAGGAATTGGTTGGGCTCCGAGAAAGCGTACTATCCTGAAGCTTTGCGCAATGTGGGTCTTTGGTACTAGTTTGAAGAATGGCTCAATTTAGCAGCTGTTTTACTCCTGCCATTAGATTGTTTCACTCCTTGAGGTGTGTATCAATAGACGTATTGGTGCCTGCTGCACATTCATCTTCAAGAGTGCCTTAACAGATCGCCCATTCGACCTTTACGACGGAGTTCACGAAAACAGCATCGTCAGCGTTAGCTGTGGTGGACATATATCATGCTTTGATCAGCGCAGTCGTTCCTTATTTACATTATTTTAGAGAGGGGGACTTGCAGCGTACGTGTTGATTCTCATAGTTGTCTTATGTTGACTCTGCCACATAGTTCGACTTAAACACTTGATCAAAAGTTGCTCGGAGATTTCGAATGACTTTACCCCTCTTGTGCAGGCCGGACGCGAAGCGACTTTCCAGGAATGCAAGTACGCAGGCATTGGTTCGAGTATGATCATAAGTGTCATCATTCATGATCTTGAGCAGGAACGCTCCTTCAGTGATCACTTCCGGTTCGGACATCACCCCAAACACGCAAGTAAGGTGTACCTCTGCGCAAGTCCGATCTCCTGTAGGCATTATTCACGTCCCTTTTCATCCATTACCTAACACGTCGGCATTCGTAGGTGACAATGCAAGCTTCCTCAACTTCTATACATATCCCTGCAGATCTCCCACCTAGTGCTGCATCTTCGATGACGAGTATCTCAAAACCGCAGCCGAAACGCTTACCTAAGGGACCTTCATTGTCCGAGCACCTCAAAAACCGTGACCTTGAATGGTTCAAGGCGCACCAACAGCCCGCAGGTCTCGTGGTGGACAAATCTGCTCAACCCAGTGCGCTTGAGTTTATGCATGATGCAACAGGACTCCTTACTGCAGAGAAGTTAAGGCCATCTCGTATGCCTGCAAGGATACCTCTACGATCACCATGCGGTGAAACGATGACATCAACTGAGGTTACAGCTCCTGCGGATGTCGTTGGTCAGTCGAATACCTCACATTCCACCGATGCCCCAGCACATACAGATTTTGAAGAGTCAAAGAATGCCACACCCGCCGTAATTGATGCGGCTGTGAGCAACTCACAACCAGAAGATATACATCATGATTCGGCGGCGCTTCCATCGCATGCACAAGAATCCTCTGTTCCCGATGTCCCTACTACGCAGTCGCCGGAACCAAGGACAGAATCCCCAGTGCCAATGCCACCACATTCAATATTCTCGGGCGATGTGGGTGAAGAAAGTCATAGAAAAGACTCATTGCCATCTCGAGAAGTTGACGTGCCTCTGCAGATCGCTTGCCCGAGATTCGGAGGGGATATGGCTGTGATGATGTTTCGACAGGGACTTCAGTCACATTGTGGGATACTTAATATTAACTTTGACCTGGATGACACACGTTACTCCCAGATTGCTCAATGGACGATGCGAAAGTCGTCACCAACGTGTGTATCATTTCCACATATCTCTTTGCCAATATTCAGTGTGGGTTACAGAGATGTAGCACAGAGTGTCTGTGTGTCGTTCGCTTGCTATCACCTTCCAAGTCTCCTATCCATCCCACTAGAAGATGGCGAACTCCCTCCCTTCGAGACACTTACCATGCACACGTCATGCTCGTGGCCCACTACTGGGGACCTTTCACTGCAAACAACGCGGGACGGAAAGAATTTCGTCATTCCGCTCGCTCCACCCATTTTCGTGAGTATTACCATACCCACTTCCACACCGCACCAAATCGAAACAACGTATTTGATAGGTCACTCCAGACAATTGCGTCGATATCTCCTCCTTCATCAGAAAAGGAGAAAACGCCCTTTCAGTGGTCCAACAGAGTGACATGTCAGAATATATATTTATGCTCCACGCTCACCATCCCACCTCTGCACAGCTGAAATACCTGGCTTCGTGCAGACACAAGCGCGATGAATGGGCGAGGATCATACGCACCCATTACAAACCTGAGCCAATGGAATCGTTATGGAGGCGATCGCCATCGCGTTCATGAAGGAGTGTTGTGTTACATATATGATCTCGTTGTTGAATCTTACACTTCACTAAGTACCTAAAAGTTACTGTAGTGATTCGTTCATAATCATTTCTATTGTTCCACAAGGAATTGGACTTCTCTGCACAATTCACATGTGGGCGCAGCTATTACTAGCCCAACCATGTATAAATGGGTCGCGTGCCATTTCTCACGATCGAACGCCTCCTACCATGACATCGACCCGAGCGAAGGACTTCCTCGTAAAAGAGCTTTTCATCAAGAAAAACGTGGTACGAGGAACGCTTAGCCTATGTTTCCAACATCGACGTATTTCTATTTGCTAGGTCACATTCCGGTTCTTGAGTCGCGAGCTGTGTATTCACGTCAATGACGCGAAGAAGTAAGACTCATCTAATCACCGCGTATTGAATGGCGTGTTACATGTGCACTGTGACAGTGAACTTGCCGCGTATCTTGCTGAAACAGCAAACACAGACACGCCATCATTCGCCACGTACATGGTCTCTGGTCTTGCACCGTTGTCCAGCAATTGCGACGACCAGCGTGTGGTGCGATCGAAGATAGTTCTGGTGGGCAGTGATGGTCTGCAAGGTATGTGCTATCCATGATCCCTTCTGAGTTTTACATTAATGGGAGCGTTCTGCGACAGATGCAAAGCTTCGGTTTTCCCGGATATATTCCATCCACATATACAGCTTGTCTCCCTCTGTTTTTCGTGTAGGTTGCCACCACGAACCAAAAAAAACACGCTCATGTCTTGTCAGGACGCTCATTTGATCTGCGAACCAACCATCAAAGTCCGGGACATAGACACGAAGGGCGACCCCGTGCTCAATGGGAAGATCATTGGGGCACACGTCAAGGTTTTTCTTGAACATTTGTGCTCATTTGTGATCTCAGAAAGACATGCAGGCCAAAAAAGGTCTACTTAAAAACACCTGTATAGCGTCGTCCTCGAACACGACGTTGGATGTGCAGAAGCAAGTCATATCTCGGTCCTCCGATCTCCCGCGCCAGTCGGAGCAAGTGGCGGAAAAGGTTAAGCCCGACGAAAGGTCAAAGGAAAAGGACCGGGCGAAATTATCGGCTGGAATAAAGGAACTAACGAAGCCAAATGGGAAACTGAATTGGAGTAAGGCAAGGAATGAGCAGGAGACCACACAAGCGAAGGACAAGACCAAGCCTCAGGCGGACCAGGAGATCCAAGTTTCGTCGTCTTCTACGAAGCGAGCTCATGAACCATCGAGAAATAGATACTTTGGTCCACAATCGAAGAAGTCTATGCCAAACTCAGTGGCATTGCAGCCAAAGGTTCGTTGATGATTGAATTCTACTATGATCAATCGGTAATTGACTTCCAGAGAGCTCCTAAGCGCAAGTCACCGGATCCTTCGGACTCGGATGCAGACATCAAAGACCAACCACCGCTAAAAGATAGGAAGACGAACCCTCCCATAACGAGCGACGCGGGAGTAAAAGGTGTCATTATGTCGGATGACGAGGAGGAAGTCCCTCGCAAGCCGCGACGTAAAAACTCATCGGCACGGAGTTTTGAGGCAATGATGGATATTGACGACGGTCCGTTGTTCAAAGAACGCTTGTTCATTGTGCTGATGGTCCGTAGATCAAGTGATTAGGAAATCTCGATTGTCTTCTCGTCGCCCTGATGATTCGACGGACGATACTGCTGATGAGATCGGCTTCACTGATGATATCCCGATTTCTAGCGCTGGCGAGGGTGAAGAAGAGGATGATCATAAGCCCCAGGTGAAGAAAAGAAAACCTAAGCCTAAGAAAGTGATTCCCGTAGGATCCAATGGCCTCAAGAAACGTCGTGTCATGAAAATCCGTGCTACGACCGACGCCAAAGGCTATATCCGTATGTTCATTATCATTTCAATAAATAATCAATGCACTAAGAAGGCATCTTTTCCAGAAACGGAAGACTATTCTTCTTATGAATCCGTCAGTGAGGAGGAACCTGCTCCTGGCGATGCTAAAAAGTCCAAAGGCAAGAAAAAGGCCGGAACGGTGCTGACGGGCGGGGCGGGTGCAGAGCTGGCAGAAGCCAACGTAAAAATCAAGGAGACGAAGGTAAAAGCTAATACCAGGAAGCTACCGAACCGTGGCAGTCTTTTGAATTTCTTTGGTCCGGACAAGACAAAGAAATAAGTATTAGAAGGTAGTACAAGGAAAATTACGCAGTACAAGATAAAGTAATAATTCCACATCTGTCTTGTCGTCGAAAGGAAAGTTGAAGTTATGGTTCAGTGGTCTAATGGTTATGATTTCTGTCTCACACACAGAAGGTTCTGAGTTCGATCCTCAGCTGAACCACTTTTTGTAGTTCAGCCTGTTTCATCAATGGTACAGTTCATAAGATGGGCTACCAGGTGACTGATCTACCAGTGCATTCTACTGTACGAAAGGCGTCATAGCATGTAGAGAGTGCATACCGTATAAATGGTTGGACAGAGATATTTCAAATATAAGAATCCCTCCCTAACATCAACCGTCACCTCAAATATAATCGTGACCGCTTGCATCCGCAAGACTTTCTGGTGTAAGTGCCTACTTTGAACCCTTCGCTGCTTGAGAGGAGAGGTGTCTGCATGTTGCGCCTGTTGCCCTGGAGTCATCGTGACTTCGGTAACCTCCGTCGCCTCCCTTGGGTGTATAATCGGTACTACTTACAGCTGTAATGAACATGCGTCATATCGGTTACCACCAGACCTTCCCCTTCATGATTCTCCTTCCCGTTCTGACTACTTTCGCGTTCAAGACCTCTCCATTTACTCCAAAATCTGCTCCTACTTCTACAATACCGCTCGGGTGTTTAATTCTGACCAACTCGCTTGCCTGTCGCAGACGCATTGAACTGGTTAGACTCCAGGCAAGCGTACCCTCAACTTTCGCAGCAACACCAAGACATAGCCCAACCGTCATAGGAACTGCTTTATGCAGAACACTCATCGAGAAGGCAAGGATGCCGATGTCGTGATCTGGGTGACATGGTGGGGAAAGCACTGCAATCTTGGGCTGGGCCTGCGTGTCAGGATTAAGACCCATCTTAACTGCACCTGCCCGTCGGATAGACTCTAACAATTCTCCGGAATCAGAGATTGAGCGATCAGCGTAGGACATCTGGCGGTTGACGCGAGAGATGTCTGCATGTGTTACAAAGACGGTGGGATTCGTTGCATCAATGAGAGAGACTGGAATTTCGTGGTCGCGTATGTTCACAGAGTCGAGTGGATGGCCTGTCGGAAGTAGTTTGCCAGTGCGCGCACCTCCTGGGGAGATGAATTCTAGGGTTATTTGTGAGGCTCTTCCTGGGACTCCTGCCATTGTGGTCTGAGGCAAGTCGAGCTTTGGCAGCACGTCACCACCAACATCGGTAACAGGGAATGTAGTATCGATAACTTTGTTGGTATTCGTGTTAAGAAGTCGAATAGTGGTGGTAGATCCAATTGAAGTGGAAGGAGAACGGATACAAAGCCCTTCATCCATGGCAAATACACCGACCATACTAGAAAGGTTACCACAATTTCCAGAGAGGTCTATGGTGGTATCGCGAATGCCCACTTGGACAAAAGTGTACTCAGCATCAATGCCCCGCGATTTTTGCTCCGCAGAAGCTGGGCCAACAACACATATTTTTGATAGGCTTGAAATACCTCCACCCATGCCATTGATCTGCAGACCATTGGCAGTGTCAGGAGAGCCCATAATGCCGAGAAATATGGAGGACCATTGAGATTGATCTTCCGGGAGGTGTGTCTTGTTCAGGAAAATGCCTTTCGACGTTCCTCCACGGAGAAAGGTAGCTGGAATTGGATTGAGAGTGGTAAATACAGACTTCACAGCACGCAGTGGGGACGCAGTGTGAAGCATTATACGGAATCCGATTCATACCGTGTGCCAGTGGCAGATAAGTAAGAGTGGGTGAGTGATGCTGACTAATCCTACCAAACTTTGCTCGATTGTTCCGACGTTGAAAGTTGCACATACTCGCACAACTCTGGCCAACTTTAGCACGTTCATTTTCTTATTCTCCAGGAGCGGCCGGTTGCAGGAGTTTGTCTCCAATGGTTTTTGCAGGTAGCCTTCGGGCAAATACCGCGTCTTGTGCTAAGCAATTCCGTTCAAGTCACGCGCTGAGTCGGGCATTACTCACGAACTTGGGGACTCAAATAGCTGCCAGGTTAGCCAGCCCAAGGCAGTTCTCAACGTCTCTCATTGCTCCTGCTCGCTCGACTCCATTTCTCTACTCTCCACGCTGGCCAGGTAATAAACCCTCCGCTGCAGCTCTGTCAGAACCAGAGAATGACGCGGCTGATTCAAGTACCAAGCCTCTAAAGCTTGACAGTCCAGAAGACGAAAGTCCATCAGGCTCCTCCGCCCAGTCCCCCCCACCGTCTTCATCGTCTAGTGGAGATGGTAGTGATGGTTCCGATCCACCCTCTCCGCCTCCACAACCATCCCCAACTCCCAGCTCAATAGCCAAACAGTCTGTTCCCGAAGTCTACCCTCAGGTCCTTGCTCTACCAATTGCCAGACGTCCTCTCTTCCCCGGTTTTTATAAGGCTGTCGTCGTTCGCAATCCAGCCGTGGTCTCCGCTATCAAGGAGATGATGAAGCGCGGTCAACCCTATCTCGGCGCTTTTTTACTTAGGGACGAGCAGACGGATAGCGATGTCATTACGGATATCAACTCGGTTCATCCCGTCGGTGTTTTTGCCCAGATCACTAGTGTGTTTGCTGCGAACAGCGGGACTGGTGATGACAAAGAAGAAGGTCTCACCGCTGTCTTGTATCCACATCGTAGAATCAGGATAACGGAACTAATCAAAGGTGGCGATGCTAGTTCTGCCAACATTCAAGAAGAAACGCAAACAGTCACACCTCCTCCATCGCCCTCGCCTACTGAAGACGACGTTGTGAAGATACCGCCAGGTATGCTATCTTCACGACTCATTGCAATGCATGTTTGACGTCCTTTAGGTCCTGTGCAAACCTCCTTCCTCCACAAACACTCCATCTCCATTGTTCAGGTAGACAACCTTGTCACGCAACCGTACAACAAAGATGACCAGTACATTCGCGCCTTCATGTCTGAAATTGTCTCGGTCTTCAAGGACATCGCCCAATTGAATCCTCTCTTTCGCGATCAGATCACGAATTTTTCTATCAACCAGGTTGCTTCCAATGTCTTTGACGAGCCCGACAAACTGGCCGATTTCGCAGCCGCGGTGTCTTCTGGTGAAGTTGGAGAACTTCAGGACGTGCTCGAGAGTCTTGTCGTCGACGACCGTCTCCGCAAGGCACTCCTCGTTCTGAAGAAAGAGCTTATTAATGCTCAACTCCAGAGCAAACTCTCACGAGATGTCGACAGCAAGATTGCGAAGCGTCAACGAGAGTATTACCTGATGGAGCAGCTGAAGGGCATCAAAAAAGAGCTCGGTATGGAGTCAGACGGAAAGGACAAGCTCATTGAAAAGTTCAAGGAGCGCGCCGCCTCTTTGAAGATGCCCGAAGGCGTCCGGAAAGTCTTTGATGAGGAACTCAACAAATTGATGGGACTGGAACCCGCTGCTTCGGAAGCTAATGTGACGCGCAATTACCTCGAATGGCTTACTCAGGTGTGCATATTAGTCATCTTTTGGTTCCAAAACTGACTCCACAATGCGTCGCAGATACCATGGGGCCAGCACACCCCCGAGAATTATTCCATTACACACGCACAGAAAGTTCTTGATGAAGACCATTATGGCCTCAAGGACGTCAAAGACCGTATCCTGGAATTTCTCGCTGTGGGTAAGCTTCGAGGGACAGTTGAAGGCAAAATAATATGCCTCGTCGGGCCTCCTGGTGTTGGCAAGACTTCTATAGGGAAATCAATTGCTCGCGCACTTAATAGGCAATTTTTCCGGTTCTCTGTGGGTGGCTTAACAGATGTAGCGGAGATCAAAGGGCATCGGAGGACGTACGTCGGAGCGCTGCCTGGGAAGATTATCCAGGCACTGAAGAGAGTAGGGACAGAGAATCCATTAGTCTTGATCGATGAGGTGGATAAAATCGGGAGGGGCATCAATGGCGATCCTGCTAGTGCCCTGCTTGAAATGTTGGACCCTGAACAAAACAATGGATTCTTGGATCACTAGTGGGTGTTTTACAAATTTTCTACACGACGTATGTTCATCCTCGTTAGCATGGACGTCCCTGTTGATTTGTCCCGCGTCCTTTTCGTCTGTACAGGTGGGTCATCCTGAGGGATCGTTAACAAATGCTGGTGGTTACACTAACATTTCTTTCAGCTAACAACCTTGACACAATCCCAGCACCTCTCCTGGATCGTATGGAGGTCCTTGAAGTCAGCGGTTACGTATCCGAAGAGAAATGTGTCATTGCCGACAAGTACCTTGGACCACAAGCAAGGGAAGCATCGGGCCTGAAGGACGCTGATGTCCTCATCGAACCTTCCACAGTCGACGTACTCATCAAGTATTATTGCCGAGAGAGTGGTGTGCGAAATCTAAAAAAACACATTGACAAGGTGAGAGTTGCACTAATGATATTATCTCCGTAGCTCACGGAGTGCTGTAGATCTACCGGAAGGCCGCATTAAAGCTCATCCTTGATCTTGGCGAAACAGTCTTCCCTGAACCAGTGACACCCGTATCCGCCAGTGTCCCTGCACAGGCCAGTGTTTCAGATCCTCAGCCCAAGACTGTCGACGCACAAGATCAAGATCTGCCCACAAATGAGGTCACGTCAGAGGAGAGTACAAGCAAGGAGTCTGGCGAACGCAAAGCTGTGACAACACAGGAGCGCAAGCCACTCAAGATTCCTGAGGATATCCACGTTCGCATCACGCCAGAAAATTTGAAGGACTATGTAGGTCCGCCTGTGTACCACAAAGACAGGTTATATGTGACTCCTCCACCTCCGGGAGTTAGCACTGGCCTAGGATACTTGGGAAATGGTTCAGGCGCTGTTATGCCAGTTGAAGCTACCGTACGTCCACCTTTTCCGCTCGAATGCAAATTGTACAGATTATCTTTGCAGAGTATGCCCGGTAAAGGAGGATTGCAGCTGACTGGTAAACTTGGCGAGGTTATCCGTGAGAGTGCTCAGATTGGGCTTAGTTGGGTCAA
>Ga0153978_1000086_pt1 | contig 18877 bp, 7 predicted proteins | sample TSGA062MetaG_FD_104749 | JGI IMG/M metagenome (GOLD analysis project Ga0153978, IMG submission 104749) | Attine ant fungus gardens microbial communities from Georgia, USA - TSGA062 MetaG | ecosystem: Host-associated > Fungi > Mycelium > Unclassified | place: USA: Georgia, Yuchi Wildlife...
ACCTTGTATCTCTATGGGATCTTATTGCCTTGGGATCTATTTATAGCTGAAAGAAGTGCATTGAAGAGAGCTTCACAATGGTCATTGAAGTGAATGATTATGTTAAGTAGTTCCCGAGATATCAGCAATTTAGTGTCTAGTGACTTGGTAATTACTGACTGATCTGCTAATAACTTGGTGAATACTGATTGCCTTGAGATGTTCTTGGTACCGTTTGAAAGGTCTTCTTAAGGGCTTTTGGTGGCCATTTAGATTGTTGAAATTGGTCAAGTATTCCAAGAGTTATGGTCCAAATGAAGTTTGTGACAAATATTATAATTAATGATTAATATGCATTTTGTCTCTGACAATAGCTGACTTTTTCATTACTGATAAATTAATATTTAATACAATTGAGAACTTAAAATAGCTTAGACAAGAAAACCAAATGGTCAAAGATTACTGAATAAATTTTTATGTATAGAAGGACATAACCCAGTACAATAAAATAGCATTAGTGGAGATCTTTTGAGATAGATTGAATAAAGGTTTAGCTAGTAGAAGTGGGATAGTTAAGTAAAACAAGCTTACTGGATATCTAGTATTTCAAAGTAGTAGAATTTGAGAGAACTAGACAATTAGCAAAAGGAATCTGTTACAGTTGTGTTATGAACCAGTAGTCACATACTGTATAGTTTACCACTATACCAAAAAAGCAACATTAGCAAAACTACTTGCTAATGAGGGTCTAGTTATTTATGTAGTTCATTGAACAGGTATTTTGTTATACCTCTATGTCACTATTTATTAGTTATTTCTTTTGTAATAGAATCTTTGCTCAGAAAAAACAATCTGTTAGTGGAAAGAAAGTAATACAAGAGGAGACAAATTGTTATGATATAGCCAAAACAGCTAAGCCATTATTTATTTTTATTTTTATTCTTTTTTTTATATTTAATTAGGTAATTAATGGATATATAAGAGAAAATGACCCAGAAGAAATATGCAGAACTTTATAAATAGAAGTAAATACAAAATGTATATAAGTAATATACAATAATCAAATAGAAATTCTATTGAGTTCTTTTTGTATCATGCCCCAGTGACCAAGTGATATTGGTAACAGTCACTAGATCATATTATTATACCAGTCACTATATAATCTTCCTTAGTTTATCAAGAACTATTATCATGAGTTACCTTGATGATAACAGAAAACCTATAAATAGAATAGACATAGACTAGAGTTGAACCAGTAGCTGATAGACAGCTTGTAGTTTAAACAAGGACAAATAAGTATACTTATATATATAGTAGACTACAATTAAGTAAGAACTTTATTGAGTTTTCTTCTAACTCTGAAGCATTACCTTAAGTTAAACTCTAGCTTAAGGTTCTTGAGTCAGTTGCTGACAGAAGAACTTGATTCCATACTCCAGGTACTATTCACTTCAAACTTTACTTAAAACTTTACTCTTTTATTATCTTTGATTGGTGATTAGCTTGACTACTAGTCTTTTTGAATAGTAGGCTCTAGCTATAAAGAGGACTTGGTAATCAGTTAGAAACTGCTAGTGGAAACTCAGTATTAAACCTAGATATCATGTTCAAGATCTAACCTAGTGATTGGATAGTATTACTTAGTAGATTACCTATACTTTTTTGATTAGTAGAAATCTTGTGCTGAGAGTGTATTGTTATTCATATATACAGAGGAATAGTATCAACCCCTTAGAAAGGTACTATTAGAGTAGAGATCCTTTTCTTGAGATAATTATTTACTATTTGATTAGGGCAGTAGTCAGTATAGTAGTAAGAGTCTAGTTAGATAAAGATCTTGCATCTCAACAAACATAGTTGTAATTAGTAAGATCCAAAAATCCTATTCTACTTCAAGAGGTATAATACCATATCTCTTGAACAATATAACTAACTTATGAGTAATATGCTCAATTAACAGCAGACTCTTACTAAATTAAGAACAGAGCTAAAGAAAAGAAAAGAAAGAAAGTATTTTGGTTATAAAGGGTTCAAGTATCTAGTCCATAACTGCAGAAGCTGGAAAGAGGTAAAAAAGAAAAAGTTTACTTTCTATAATAAGTTTGAGGTGTTGGTAAGCAGAGTAATGAGATGCAGTGTAAAAGAGAAAGTGAAAGTAAGGAGGTAAAAGAAAAAGGTACTGTGTTATGAGAGCCCTGAGCAGGAAAAGGTCTTCCATGCATTTGAACACTTAGTCCAAAACCTCAAAGCATACAATGGGGTTAAGATATAAATAGCAGGGGAACTTAAGAAGCCAAGTCATGTGATAAGGTCACAAGGTTGTAGAATATTCTGGAGGAACATGTGATCATGGACTAGTAGTAGTATAGCCACTATAAAAGTAGTATAAGTAGTAGTCCAATCTAACAAAGAACTCCATTAAGTTTTTCTTGAACATCCACCTAGGGTAATCACTAAGGACACTCACTGTCTCTCGATAACATACTGCAATGTTTTAGGTGTTGGGAAATAGGGCACTTTAAGTGAGAGTATCCAATAACAGTGGCAGAGAAGGAGAGGCAAAGAGAGGAAGAGACAGTATATGTAATTAAACTACAAAAGACACAGCAAGAGAGAAGACCAGTATGTTCTATATGGGAAAAGGCATAGGAATATTGTAATGAGTGGAGCATGTCTCTAAAAGACACTCTCCTACTCAATAGAAAATAGATCACAGAGGTAGTGGTAACCTATGTGGATTGTAGAGGATATAAGAGCAGAAGAGTATAGATCCATGAAAATTAAGGGCAGGGCTTTCTTCTTAAAAGACAAGTAAGAAATGTGTAGTATAATCTTTGCCAAAAAGCATAGAATTAGAAAGAGGGAGAAGCAAAAAGAGAAGAAATAACAAGAGTACAGTGTATAGAATATAGAAGAAAAGATACTATAGGAGAAAGAGTGTTAGAACAAGAAAGAAGGAAGATCTTGTATCTAGAATATAGGACAGGAAAAAAGAAGCTATGGTAGAATTAGAGAGTAGCAGTACATTCCATAGAGAGAAAAGCACAGCAGAGCAGTGTATAGGCAGAGGTTCTGAAAAGTATAGCAAAAAAGGAGGATAAGCAAAGGGACATTAGAAGAATATTCAAAATATTGAGAGAAGAGTAGCTAAACATTAGAGTAGAGAAAGTAAATATATATGAGGGTGTGACAGTAAAAATGCTCTTGGATAGTAGTGTAACAGGAATGTTTATAGACAGAAAAATAATAGCAAAATATAGATTTAGGCTGCAGAAGTTAGATAGACCAGTAACAGTTAGAAATATAAATGGTACAGATAATAGTGCAAAGACCATAATATACCAACTAAAAGTAAATATATACTACAAAAATTATATAAAGAGAATAAAAATAGACATATACAACCTGGGAAAAACAGATATGATACTAAGAATGCTATGGTTGTAGATGCATAATACCAAGATAAATTGGGAAACAAAGAAGGTAAAGATAACCAGATACCTATCTATTTGTGAAAGAAATACAGTAATAAAGAAGGACATTGAATAAAGAAAGAAAATTGAAAAGAGAATTAGAGCAGTAGATCAAGTAAATAGAGATAAGTGAAAGTGGACAATAGAGAAAAAGTTTAATAATAAGATTGAGCTTGTCACAAACTTTATTTGAACTATAACTCCAGGAATACTTGACCAATTTCAACAATCTAGATTTCTACCAAAAGCCCTTAAGAAGACCTTTCAAATAATGCCACAAATATCTCAAAGTGATCAGAATTCAGTAAGTTATCAGTAGATCAGTTGGCAACTGCCAAGTTACCAAATACTAAATCATTGACATCTCAGAGACTGCTTGATATAATTATTTGCTTCAATGACCATTATTATAAAGCTCTCTTCTTTTAGCCATAAATAAACCCCAAAATAATAAAATTCCATGGAAATACAAGATCCTCAATATTTATACATGACATTGATTTATTATTCATAGACTATCATCTGTCCTTGAATAGAACAAAGAACTACCCTAAAATGATTAGGTTATCTCTATTTCAAGAATAATAGCACTCCTATATGTAGAAAAATAGGTAGTGATCATGTGGTAGGCTGTCTTAAAGTATAGACCACTACAATTATATATGTAAGAACTGTATGTCTGAGGATAAATCTTAGACTTAACAACATCTTTTGCTACTGTCTAAACTTTACTTTTTTGAGCCTTTTGATTATTAAATCATTAACTCACAAATCAGTAAGTGGCTATTTGTGATAACCTCCTTTATTTTGTCAATATGAACTTCATTACTATAGTTGACAATTCTTGCCAATATCCTGTATTGTTCTATATACTTGACAAAGTTCTTTCTTGCTAGGTTCTTGTTGACCCAAAGTGCTATTAATCTCTTCTTTGCTTTCTCTTTGTTATCTTGTTGTTTATAAATTTTTTTGAGTTCTTGAACAAAGTTACTCTAAAAACCAACACTCAATCCTGTTTCAACCTTGTCATAATATAATTTTATATATATACTGGTAGGAGTATATAAATGGATGAGGGTATATATGATTTTCTGATTATCCAGTATAATACTAGATACCAAACAGTATAAAACAATCTAGCTCAACCAATTATACAAATATATTTCAGCTCTCTCTGAAGACAGGCAACTTCTACCTCTAAAGTTGCAATTTTATTATATGTGGTGGTCAAGGTACTATTACAGTGGTTGATTGTTTCATTGAGTACCTGATTAACATAGTTCTTGAAGGTCAGAATAGTACTCTGATATACATTTTACAGTATCTATATCTCTGTCTTATCCCAAGGCATATACTTAAGGCTAATACCATCTCTGACAAGTATATCCTAGTTCTCAGTACTGAAGTCAGCAAAGAAAACAGTGGTAGTAAAGTTGGTAAAAGTTAATGTATCTAATTTAAGTAATTAATTATAGTTCTTGAGTGTGTTTTTAAGAGGGTAAAAGAAAAAAACACCCAAATTTAGCCTCTTAATGCTATTATGTTATATTAAATACTATTCCAATAATATTATGTCTATAGAATAGTGATATTGAGCTCTAGAAGAGCTTTACAAATCTCTGGTACTCTAGTAGCTGGTTTGGAAAAATCTATATTCCTTAAATACTTACAAGTACTTTTTAGTATTCTTTACTTTTTGGCTGTAATAGAGTGGATTCTATTCTTATCCTTTCTAGTAATAACTTCTTGGTTGCACTCTTCTTTTTTGGCAAGAGGCATTTAGCAAGAGTCTTGGTATTTCTGATGGTAAGTATGGCTTGAGAACAAAAGTGAACACAATATTCCTAGTTCAATAGATAAAGTGTGGTAGATAGAAACTATACTATAACTATACTAAAAGTGTTCTTCCAATGACATAGGTCCTGTCTTGAGAGAAGAGTTCAATATCATGTCCAGTTTCTCACACTGGCTCATAGAGAAAAAATAAGGGTCTCAGAGTGGTTCCAGCTACCTGTAAGGGTTTTTTAAGAATGTTTACACAAATCCAAAGTCTTTCAGGACTAGCTATAATATACAAGCTAGCCTGCTTCTAATAGTTTGAGAAAAAGACCTTCCTCTTTATGTCTGGGGTCTAGCCTACTATAGAGATAGGTCCTTAACAGAAACCCACTTTAAGCTCTTAGTCAGTCATCTGTCCTGTAACAGAAATACCCTCAGAAAGATTATCTTGTTCTGTAACAGAGATAAAGAGACCCCCTTATAGCCCTCTAGACCCATATCTGGAATAAACACAACCCCATGTCCTTTGCAGAAACAATGGAGACAGAAAACAGTAGACTTAACAAACTATCATAAATAACCACTTACTGATTTGTGAGTTGATGATTTAATAATCAAAAGGCTCAAAAAAGTAAAGTTTAGACAGTAGCAAAAGATGTTGTTAAGTCTGAGGTTTATTCTCAGATATACAGTCCTTAAATACATGATTGTGGTAGTCTATATACTAGAACAGCCTACTATATGATCACTATCTATTGTTCTACATATAGGAGTGCTATTGTTCTTGAAATAGAGATAACCTAATCATCTTAGGGCAGTCCTTTGTTCTATTCAAGAACAGATAATAATCTATAAATAAAGATCAGTATTATGTACAAATATTGAGGACCTTGTATTTCTATGGAATTTTATTGCCTTGAGTTCTATTTATGGCCAAAAGAAGTGCATTGAAGAGAGCTTCATGATAATCATTGAAGCAAATGATTATGTCAAGTGGTTTCTAAGATATTAGCAATTTAATGTCTGGGGACTTAGTGATTGTAGACTAATCTGCTAATAACTCAGTGAATACTGATTGCCTTGAGATGTTTTTGGTACCTTTTGAAAGGTCTTCTTAAGGGCTTTTGGTGGTCATTTAGATTGTTGAAATTGGTCAAGTATTTCCAGAGTTCTGGTCCAAATAAAGTTTGTAATAGATCTTGTCTATAATTTGCTTTAAAGAATGATGTCTTTGTACTTGAGTATGCTTTATTGTTGTATGCAAACTCTGCCATTCCTGACCAGTCTGGCTACTATTCCAACTCCTGATTAACTTTCTCTATTTGTCCCTAAAGATAGAACACTGTTGATATTTTGCTTTCAATTTCCAATATTTTATTCAACTCCCTCATTAATCCTGCCACAAACTTGGGTCCCCTATCTGAGATGATACTTTCAGGTAACCCATACAACTTCTATACATTATCTCTAAACAATCTAGCTAGCCCCTCTGCTGATATTCTCTTTATAGTAGAAATCAAATAAACTATTTTTGTTAATCTATCTACCACTACTAAAATCAAGTTATATTCCTATACTAATGGTAGTTTAGTAATGAAATCTGCCAATATATGTGTCCAAGGTTTCTTAGATATCAAATTGGATATTAATTTGCCTGCTGGCTATTTTGTATAGTTTTTGTTTTTTTGGTAAGAATCATATCCTTCCACATATTGTTTCATTTCTTTAGTTACTCCTGGCTACCAGAAGTTTTGAGTAACCAGCTCCACTATCTTCTACTGTCCTCTATGTCCTTCTACTGGTATATCATGATACAGCCTAATTATCTCTGCTCTTAATATGTCATCTTTAAGTATATATACTTTTTCTTCTATATATATTATGCCATCTACTTCCCTCTACTCCTTATCTTTTAATATTTTTACCCTTGCCTGTTTTATTTCTTCTACTGCTTTAACTACTTCATTGTCCTTTATCTTTGACTTTCTCACTTTCTCCAATAAATCTACTTCTTCTACAATTACTTCTACCTTTTTTGCTTTCCTAACTTTCAACTATTCTAGCTTTACTAATATCTCATTCTCATTGTCCTTTACTACTTCTACTTTCCAGTCCAGTCTCTTGCTCAAGCTGTTTGCCTTTTCCATTTTACTCCCTAGAACATATTTAGCATAAAGTTAAACCTCAATAGATACAAGGTCTATTTGGCTTGTTTTCTATTCAATTTTTGCACTTTTATAAAATATTTGAGATTCTTATGATCTGGCCAAATCTCAAACTTTGTTATAGTTTCTTTCAGGAAGTGTCTCTATGTCTCCAAACACCTAACTATAGCTAACATCTTTTTGTCATGTATCTATCACAAATGGCCACTTACTGATTTGTGATTGGTTGATTTGATAATCAAAGTGCTCAAAAAAGTGAATTTAGATAAGCAGTAAAAGATGTTGTTAAGTTTGAGGTTTATTCTCAGACATACAGTCCTTAAATATATGATTGTAGTGGTCTATGTACTAGGATAGTCTACCATATAATCACTACCTATTGTTCTATATATAGGAGTATTATTGTTCTTGAAATAAAAATAACCTAACTATTTTAGAGTAGTCCTTTGTTCTATTCATAAACAGATAATAATCTATAGGTAAAGATTATTATTATATACAAATATTGAGGACCTTGGATCTCTATAGGATTTTATTGCCTTGAATTCTATTTCTAGCCAAAGGAAGCACATTGAGGAGAGCTTCATGAAAGTCATTGAAGCAAATGATTATGTTAAGTGGTTCCTGAGATATCAGTGATTTAGTGTCTAGTGACTTGGTGATTGCTGACTGATCTGCTGATAACTTGGTGAATACTGATTGCCTTAAGACATTTTTGGTACTGTTTGAAAGGTCTTCTTAAGGGCTTTTGGTGGCCATTTAGATTGTTGAAATTGGTCAAGTATTTCCAGAGTTCTGGTCCAAATAAAGTTTGTAATAGGGAGATAAATTAAATAATAGAGAGCTTATAAAGACTGATACAAGAGGAACCAATAGAAACCTAGAAAATAAAATATTTTTAGTATTCACTTAAGAGCACTCTCACTAATTTTGGATCTCAAAGATATACATTTATCTTATGCTGTAATACTACTCTTCTCAGTCTAGTCTAGTAGTCTGGCTTGTTGTCAATACAGTAGTACTACCTAGAACTTCCATGCTCTTGTATAGGCTCTACTTCAACTAACTATATAGTTGGAAACCTACTCTAAAAATATATAGTAAGTGGTTAAACTCCTAGTTGAGTGAATATCCAAGTCTTTTTTGAAGTCAAGTATCCCTCAAGGGAAGTTTTATAGAGTTTTACAAAGAAAGAAAAGTGAAAATAAATCTCAAATTACTTAAAGTAGCCTTTCAGCTCTGGAGCAACAGAAAGCAAGATAGTAGAGATGATTTATATTCTGCCACTCTAAACTACTAGAGTATTTTATTAGGATTACAAATCACAGATATAACAAAAGAAAAAAACAAAAGAAAACTTCTAAATTCCCAAAGATGGCAGGAGTGGAATAATGAGAAAAGGTCTCATTCAATTATATAGCCATCCCTTACTATTTCTTTAGTTCTGCTCCTAGTATCTTTCTCCAGCTAGTATGGCTACTATGAGCCTCTTAGTAGTCTATGAAGAGCAGAGTCAAACATGAGTCTGACTACTCTCAAGCACAATATCTTCATCTGCTTTCTCTTTTATCTCTCCAATCAACTCCTCTTGTTTATACTTCTACTCTCTTTACTTCTATACTTATACTTCTCTCTTCCAAATCCTCTTCTAGTATATCTGTAATGTCCTCTTGAGAGATTGCTCTTTTTAATTCTATTCATAAATAAACATCAAGAATGATAGCTCTGATCTAATGGTAACCTTACTTGTTCTAAGGGTTGATAGTTGCTAAGACATAATATTATTATAATAGGAGACAAGCTTCTAAAGGTTTTGTCTACTCTTAAAAGCACTTTTAGAGAGGAGTTTTGTTATAGATATGTTATGAAATTCTCTAGGCTATTTCTATGAGGTTTAGATAGTGGTAGTTATAGCTACTACTCTACTACTCAAGTAATGTATATAAGTCCATGACTAGATATCTAGTGGCTATATTTAGGAAGTCAAACTTGCTTTTTAAGCTGTTATAGTATAGTTTTGTGACAAATATCACTTAAATTGTCTAAAAAGGCTGCCCAGTGTGATTAGTAGTAGCAGGGGTTTCAACCTCCATGGTATAAGGTCATCTAAAGCAGCAAACAGCTTCACTATATTAAACATGGGATTAAGTTTCTTTATTGCATACAATAGCTTAAGATAGTAAGCTAAAGGTCCTACTTGGTATTCTACTATGAAGGATCTAAGACAACAATAGGACAATTTCAAAAATAGACAAATAGTCTTAATATAAAATACCTTGGGAAATATCTGATCTTTAGAGTAAAACACTGGAGCCAGAGATCTTCTTTGGTTATAATATCAGGTTATGTTTTTTTGTATTTTTTGGATTGCAGACTTGGCTTTTTCAACTGCTATCTTTATTTGCTCTATAAGCTCATTTACTGTTTTAGTCTAGAGGGTCATTGCCTAGGTTTAAAGTTTATATGGGAAGTCTATCTAGTGTTGAGCAGAAATAGAGTTTGCTAAGTAAAAGTATACATATAGTTGTTGTGCTGGAATTCTATTATAGATAGCAAGTTGTACTAGTCATCTTGTTTCTTGTATAAGGGCAACCAGAGTAGAATGGACTCTAGAAGAATTCTTAGTAATATTTATAAGTCCTAAGTATATTACAACTTACCTCTAGGAAAATCCTTAGAGTTTATTAGACAGTTGTTTATGAAAAAAGATAAAAAGAAATATATACTAATCTATGTCTCTATTATCCAGAAATTGAATCCAAATAGAGCAGATAAGACTATATTTGATTGTTTCAATAGTATTGTAATATCCAATAGAGCTGTTTTCACTGTATTTACTAAAGGTAAAGAATGACTATGTCTTATAAATAATATGGTTCTTCTCTAAGATCCAAAGTGAAAGTATATATACATCTAGAGGATAAGAAAGATCTTTGTAGTGCCAGAAATGTAGATGTTAAGTATAAATGTAGTCAAGGAGAAGATTATAAACATTTGATGGAAGACATTAATATTTTTGTTTTGTGATAGAAACAGTATCACAGTCAGATAAAGCTGGTCTAGAGCACAGTACTAAAAATGCTGCTTTTGAGGCCTCTAAGATATAATATAGTAATCCATTGTTTTTCAAATAACCCAAGAGCTGGCCTTAATAAAAAACCTGTTATAGCATTGTCAAGTCTAACTCTCCTAGATTGAAGTGTAAGTCTTGAAGATTGATTAGTAAAGATTATATACTCACAAAGATACTTATTTGTTTTGATCTTTTGAAAAAGACCATTATGTTTTTTATATGGAAATTTACTTAGCTTAATGAGTAGTTCCAAAAACTGGAGGAGATCAGAAATATGCATAGCATAATAATGGTCTGGACAAGATAAAACACTTGGAAATAAAAGTTGAGATGATTTATAGTATTGAAAATAGTGCTTTCCAAAAGATATTGCTATAGTACTTGATATTTCATGTGATAAAATAATATGTATATATATCACAAGATCATGGAAATTCTTCAGGAGTACAGTATTTTATTGTGATATATTCTTACTCCATGATCCAAGAAGTATAAAAGAAAGGAAGATTGTAAACAGTATTAGTCACTAGTCAGCTTTGAGTTTTCCATGAGACTTTTTACCAAGATTTAATAGTGGCTGATCAATCCAGATTAGAATAACTGTATTTATAATATAGTAGTGCTTTTGTAACAATAAAAAAGCATCAAAGATACATGCTGTGAGCAGAATATTGTCTTTTTTATTATCTGACTCTAAATCAGATATAACTATATAAAAATTACTATTATCTATCTTTCCATCAGATACTAGTATTGTACTTGTATTGAAAACAGTTTCATGTATATCTAAGCACTGTACTGAATTTAAAGGAATATTATTATAGATTTGACTCTTTTTCTGTAGTTCCAAAATTTCTTTGTCTAGTATTTCATTCTCACTATTACCTCCAGCCAGGTTAACGACCATGTTATAATTAGTTATATGCCTAGCAATATCAGTTCCTAATAAAATACTAATACTTTACTTAAGCCAAGTATGATATTAAAAAACACCCTCAAGCCAATTATATATTATTTCAAGAATAGTATGCTAGACTGGATCATGGTAAAGAAGTTGGTGTAATCATGACTAGTAAACACTATATTTCTTGAATATAAACTTTTATTTTTTTTGTTAATACTTGATGCCATTGTTCTACTACTACAATAATCTCTGTTTCTTTTTGCAGTTTTCAGGTCCCAGGATTGAAATTTTCAATATCAGATTTGTGTAAGGTGTAGAAAAAACAAAAATAGTGAGATGTTATTCCAGTAAACCCAAGTACTTTGTAGATTGCAAGTAAGTCACCTATAGCTGGTAAGAGAACCACTCTTTTTGTGATTTCAGCTTGATGTCAATATATGCAAGTAATTTGTCCATAATAGAAGTACTATAATTGCTCAACAATTGAGTCTAGTAATACTGTAATAGTTGTGACATTAGGTTTACAGGAAAAAAGAGTGATTCTAGCAAAGTAAGTATTTTCTGGTTGGTGTTACCAATGATTAAGACAAAATATTATAATAGTGCCACATAAAACTATCTTGTCTGAAGTCTTATTTATGAATAGATTAAACCAATCAATAAAAAAGCTAAATGTAAGATTGTCCTTCTATTATAAAATAGTTCCTAAAGAGAAAACTATTTTCCATACATTTATTAATTTGATAGAAAATATTCAGGAATATAATATGGAAAAGATATAAATAGAGTGAAAAAAGATTAAGTAAGATATATAGTATTAGTAAGAGTTATATGATCATGGGAGATAGATACATAGACCAACAGACATTTGTATAAATAGCTAGTACAATTCAATAGAAAACTCTATTGAGTTCTTTCTAAACAACTACTTTAGTTGAGCCTTAAGTTTTTATAACCCTATGCTAATATCTTTGTAGTTGTAAAAGGTTCTAGACTTTGCTAGGCTGGGCTATCCTAGATGTTATACATTATACCAGTATCTGGAGGCTAATGCTTGTAGCATTAATCAATAAGATCTTTAATTCTAGAGTAAAAAAGAAAACTCTCAAGCCATAAGCCAAATACTTGTATATTATAAAGTTGTCAGGGAATAAGTTTTAAGCCACTAAGTAAATCATAGTATCTATAGCTTTTCTCTACATAATCTACTCTAGGGGGTCTTATACCAAGTACAAGATTTAGTAAGTTCTTTGTGTCACAAACTTCATTTGGACCAGAACTCCAGGAATACTTAACCAATTTCAACAATCTAAATGGCCACCAAAAGCCCTTAAGAAGACCTTTCAAACAGTATCAAAAACATCTCAAGACAATCAGTATTCACTGAGTTATTAGCAGATCAGTTTACAATCACCAAGTCACCAGATATTAAATTGCTGATATCTCAGGAACTGCTTGATGTAATCATTTGTTTCAATGACCATTGTGAAGCTCTCTTCAATGTACTTCTTTTGGCCATAAATAGAACCTAAGGCAATAAGATCCTATGGAAATACAAGGTCCTCAATGTTTGTATATAACATTGATCTTTATCTATAGATTATTATTTGTTCTTGAATAGAACAAAGGACTGCCCTAAGATGGTTATGTTATCTCTATTTCAAGAATAATAGCACTTCTATATATAGAACAATAGGTAGTGATCATGTAGTAGTTTGTTCTAGAGCACAGACTACCACAATTATATATTTAAGAACTTGTAAGGAGACTCTACCAATGCTGCCCCTGATACCAGACCAACTTCCTGGAGCAACCCTGTAATATTTAATTACTCTAAGCTTGCTTCTGAAACTTCAGACCCTGACAACTAGAACTGTAAGGACAAGAATATACCAGTGCTAGAATATATATATAGTATAGAGTACTCTTCTAGGAGCCTCATCCTAATCTCTAAGGATTTTCCTAGAGGTGAGTGTAACTTATATTTTTAGACTGTAATTTAGCTGAGGATTCTTCTAGAGTTACTCCACTCCAGTCACCCTTACAGGACTTTATGTCTGAGAATTAACCTCAGACTTAACAATATCTTTTGCTATTTGTCTAACTTTGCTTTTTTGAGCTCTATAATTATCAAATCAATCAATCACAAATTAGTAAGTGGCTATTTGTGATAAGAACATTCTAGTAGATTCTATTAAATCATTAGTAGGTTAGGGTTAATAGCATAGAGTATGTATAAAAGATATAAGTAGTAGCCTAAATCTAAGGGGAACTCTATTGAGTTCTTTTTGTTTACTCTGAATAAAAGACAACTTAGTCCTAGAGTTAGCTCAACCTAATAGTTGTACTACATTTATCACTATTTACTCAAAGTATTACAAATGACCACTTACTGATTTGTGAGTTGATGATTTAATAATCAAAAGGCTCAAAAAAGTGAAGTTTAGACAGTAGCAAAAGATATTGTTGAGTCTGAGGTTTATTCTCAGACATATAGTCCTTAAATACATGATTGTGGTAGTCTGTACACTAGGACAGCCTACTACATAATCACTACCTATTGTTCTATATATAGAAGTGCTATTATTCTTGAAATAGAGATAACCTAACTATTTTAGAGCAGTCTTTTGTTCTATTCAAGAACAGATAATAATCTATAGATAAAGATCAGTGTTATATACAAACATTGAGGACCTTGTATCTCCATAGGATCTTATTGCCTTAGGTTCTATTTATGGCCAAAAGAAATGCATTGAAGAGAGCTTCACAATGGTCATTGAAACAAATGATTACATCAAGCAGTTCCTGAGATATCAGCAATTTAATGTCTGGTGACTTGGTGATTGTAGACTAATCTGCTAATAACTCAGTGAATACTGATTGCCTTGAGACATTTTTGGTACTGTTTGAAAGGTCTTCTTAAGGGCTTTTGGTGGCCATTTAGATTGTTGAAATTGGTTAAGTATTCCTGGAGTTCTGGTCCAAATGAAGTTTGTGACAGTTTCTTGACATGTGACCGATGTGACAAGCTGGTCATATGATATGACAGATATGACAAATCATGTGACTCCCTATTATCTAATTAAAAGAAAAGAAAAGTAAATGATAAAGGATTAAAGAAATAAAAGTTTATTATGGCCAGGTAGCTTATAACAATGGAAGCATTTAGGACAGCATATGTAACATGTAATCTGAGGTCCAATAGATAAAGTTGTTATCACAGTGTGAACATTGTGGGGTAGTGAGAACGAGTGATTTGAGTGACCAGAGATTATTGGCAGTGAGGGATTCAATGAATAAGATGGTGTATTGGCAACATCTATGATAGTTTCAACAAATTTGAGAATTCGAGCAGTTGTAGTATGACTTATTCCACATGCGAGATGTAGCCAAGCAGCAAAAATACAGCCAAGTATATAAAGCAATGAGTGTGTTGTTTGAGACACTAATAGATAGTTTAAAATAGTGAGAAAAGAAAGTGAGTGGCAAACACACCTGGACAATCTCTTATGTTATCAATTGCAACTCCAGCACTCTCTCTTCTCTCCTGATTCACATTCTCTGGTTCAAATTCAGTTGCCGTAGGCAAGAAGACTTCGTTTCAGGACTACAATGAAGAATAGATTAGTTTGATGAGAATTTGATATATGATAACATACCTGATCTGCATTGCTCACAGACTCATCTTTTCTTGAATGTGCAGTACGAGTATTGGGCGATACTAGTTTTCCATGAATGAGTCGATTATCGGGTGTAAGAAAGGTATAACGGTGACAATTAGTGCAGCTACAGATAACCTGATGCGGCGGTGGCATAGCTGTAATAGTAGAGCGTGACAGCGTGACAAGTCTAGACTTGACAGGTGACTTGACATCCCAATTCAAGCCACGACTTGACTTCTAAATATCCGCCGTGTCATGTATGTATCATCATGTGAGTAAAATTTTTTCAATTCGGCATTTATATTCAAGCAAACTAGTATTCAGACGCGGAGAGAGAGAAAAAGAATTCTATATTTGTATACCGCAACAAGCAAGCAGGTACTAAGACGCGGTGGGTGAGATACATAGCGGTACAGTACTGACTACACCCGAGCTTCAGGGGAGGACGGCTGGAGTTGTTCCGAGTTGGCGGCGAATGTTGGCGGCGAAGTAGTTGGATTCTCCATGGGGTGATGTAAGTTTGTTCAGACGCGAAGGGCCTCAATAGGGCCCAATGTCAGGGATGTGTCTACAGAAGGCATGTGGCCAAAGGAGTAAGGTGTAGGCAAAATTTAATAGTAGATAGGTAGATAGCGGTATGCTCGAACCATGTGACAAACAATAGTGATGACTGATGAAAAAATGGAAAGGAAGGGAACGGCATAAAAGTATCATCAACCAGGTCTTCCGTCCAACCAGACGGGTCCTTCTCCCGCGCCGGCGAGCCACGGAAACTCAGTGAAGGCACAATAGCGCTATATTCCTATGGTCACTTCTCCCCCATGAGATATCACTTCCCAGTCCTACGAAGGCCCCAAGCTCCATTATCGGTACACTGGCTGGGTTTTGCTGTCGGTGCATCGCAGTTCTATGGTCGGTGAAGGCCAGGTGAAGGTTGGGTATTGGCAGTCAAAAGTTGGCACTGAAGGCAGTTGTGTCATATGTAGAAAACAATTCGATGTAGCGGAACAACATGGTTTGAGGCTGCAGATTGGTTGACCGTGTGGACAGTAGGTGGGGTGCTAGCAGGCAAGTTTGTGACACGGAGCTAGGTGTTAAGCTAGTCCGGTCAATTGGAGATCGACTTGTTGAAAGGGAACGAGTGAGAGTTCGGGGCTCTCTGTGCCGTACTTACCCCCAAGAGTTGTCATACCAGTAATTAGCCTTGGTGCCTAGGATATCAGTGTATAGAGATAAGACGTGCTGGGTGGTCAATCCACGGTCATGCTCTTGCGACTAATTGTCTTTCGAATCACCTGACATACTTTATTGTGCCGAAAATACCTGCAGTTCCTATAAAATGGCACAGAATGGGTACTTTACTGAAGATCTTCGTCTTTTCTCCAGTACAACTCAGTTTTTCCTGATATCACCATGGACCTTTATTCATTAGTCCCAGATATCCTCTCCCAAGACGAGGATCCCGCTGATTATGTCCCCACCGATGGTAAAGAGGGTTGGGAACCCGCCGGGTGTGTGATTTCATGAGTCAAATCCCGTTTCTTCGACGAAATACTGCGGTGAGCATCCTTCTCTCCTGTCTACTACACTGACTCAGTGGACCGCTAGTCTATCGTTATTTGCAACGTATCACCGCCATCTACATTTCTTCTTCCAATAATGAAATGGGGTTTTCTTTCTTGAAGGAGACAATCTATTAAAGATATAGCGATGAGTTTTTTGACTTGGGTCACGAGCCGTTATTGTATTTTGTGTACACATACTTTCGAGTTCTCAATCAAATGATGGAGGCGCTTTCTTTTGTCCTTGACCATGACATCGCAGAAGAATGATGTGGATACTCCGTCAGCAAATGAAAAACGAAGAAGCATCGGGGCGACGATAGGATTGTTTATCTTTAGTTAGTACACTGGCCTACTCCTGTGGTTTAGTTTTTCCCACGGTTCTGCAGGAGGAGAAAAAGGGTGGACTTCGCCTTATCGCATCACCAATCGATGGGACCAGCTTTATAGCTCTATGTCACATAATCTGATAGAATAGAATAGTTCGATAGATAATTTCTCTGGCTACACACGCTTTATATGTTTTACTATTACAACAGTATCTATGAGACAAAATGACAGTCAACACTCAGGAAGTGTTTGGTGTCTCAGCAATGGCTTCAAAACAAGTGTCTATGGTATCTGTTGAAGTGGTCTAGTAACCCACTCACACTAAGTCAGAGTAATACTACATCATTACCAGACTAGGACAGTACTTGCACTCCCAGTTAGTGATGTTGTGGGTACTCACTAATATGGTACATGGTTTGTTTCTTTTAGACTCCCTTCTTAACAACCAAGGTTGTGTCTTTCCTCCCTTAGTCATATACTTTACTTTGTGATGCCTGAGATGAGATATATGTTGTGTTCTCTCATACTACTGTAACCCACTGATGTACATAGCTTACATATTTGATAGGTTATGGGCCCCAGTGCTCAATAATTTCTACCAGAAGATTGACATTAAGGAAACTTACCAGAATGTCATCAATCACTTCCACTTTTTCTGAATCAAGCAAATTCAATAGTACCAACTGGGCATTATTCACAGCATATATACAGAAATGTCCTTAGATACTAGAAGTACTGGACTGAGATCCAGACAGAAAGACTGGGATTAATTATTGTAACTAGTGAAACAATAAGCACACATACCTGAGATCCAAACAGAAAGACTGGGTCTCAGGTTTACATCCAAGTGGTTTAAGTACTGTAGACAATGTGTATTAATGCTAAGTTGTGAAGACTCAAGGTTCACTCTAGATAGATATTCAGAAAGAACTCAATAGAGTTCTCTATTGGATTGCACTAACTACTTATACAAATATCTGCTAGTCTATACATCTGTCTCCCATGATCACATGATCCTTACTAATAACCATACATATCTTATATAATCTTTCCCATGCTAATTATATCTTTACTGTATTATATTCCTGGATATTTCCCATCAGATTGATGAATGCATGGGAAATAGTTTCTTTTTTAGGAGCTATCTTATACCAATATGTCTGTATTTACTGAATAATGAGAGAGAGACTTAGGGTAACAAGATAGTCATTAGATAATAGTAATGAATAATTAAAAGAAGTAGACAAGTGAAAAATATAAGCAGAGTAGAGAGTATCAGTAAAAAGATAATAAAGTGAAGAATTTACTTTGTGTAGTCACTTTGGTACTTTTACTTGTTGAGTTATCATTCTAATAACATCACTCCTAGCTCATTTTGGAATTTTTTGAAGGAGTTTTTGGATAAAGTCTTGGTGAATATATCTGCAATCATTTTCTTAGTAGAAATATAGTATAGTCTAACCTCTTGATATTCAATATGCTCCTAGATGAAATGATATTGTATATCAATGTGTTTGGCCCAAAAGTGTAAAACTGGATTGTTTGCAAGGGCAATGCAGCCCTGGTTGTCAGCAAAAATGATTGTTGTGATAGTTGAAGGAAAATCAAGTTCTGTGAGAAGGGTGCACAGCCACATAGCCTCCTTGGTTGCATTTGCAGATATCATATACTCTACCTCTATAAACAAAGTCACTATAGTTTGCTGCTTTTTAGAGAACCATAAAATTGAGCTACCAGCAACATCAAAAATGAATCTAGAGATAGAACAATAGTTATCCAGGTCTTGTGCCCAATTGGAATTACTCTATTCTACTAAGTCAAAATGTCACAAACTTCATTTGGACCATAACTCCAGGAATACTTGACCAATTTCAACAATCTAAATGGTCACCAAAAGCCCTTAAGAAGACCTTTCAAACAGTACCAAAAACATCTCAAAGCAATCAGTAT
>Ga0153978_1000092_pt1 | contig 18579 bp, 27 predicted proteins | sample TSGA062MetaG_FD_104749 | JGI IMG/M metagenome (GOLD analysis project Ga0153978, IMG submission 104749) | Attine ant fungus gardens microbial communities from Georgia, USA - TSGA062 MetaG | ecosystem: Host-associated > Fungi > Mycelium > Unclassified | place: USA: Georgia, Yuchi Wildlife...
AAGATGCGCTTGGAGGATATGAAGCTGCTGCGTGATCTTGATCTCACTGTCGTGTAGTACTTGCGACTCCTGAATATGTTATGAGCATTGTCACTTGCAACCCGCACGAGGGCATTACGTACCAGGGTGTTGACGTGGTTATACAGCAACTCAAAGGACTCGTCCCATGCATACAGTGCATACCACAAGATCGTGAGGAAAAGGAACGTTGGGTCTTTGGTCTTGGTAAATATATGCTGCCAGTAGACACTGCCTCCAACAAGTAACATGAGCTTATGGAGGTGCTCCGCAGATGTCTGCAACCAGGAAGACTCAGGGTGATATGAGATAATAGTGCTTGTTTTCACATCGCGAACCATATGGATCGCGAGGAGGTCGATGAATAGCATGTTACCATCTAGGAACTATATCAAAGTGTGTATACAAGAATATCGAGGCACGTACCGCTCAAAGGAAATGGAGCCTGGGTATCAATCTCTATATCCTTTGGGGCTGGGGGCGGTGAATATGATGTGCGTTGCGATCTCGTTTGTGTTGAAGATGTGGGTGTTGATGGCTTCGAATTTGGTGTCTTCGAATGTAATGTTCGTACGAATGGTAGAGTAATAGTGATATCTGTCGACCACATCAGCATGCAACACATGCCATGACTTTTCACATACGATCTCCTTGTCCATGAGTAGGCGCTTCTTGGTACCGCGAGGGTATCCAATTAACAGAAGAGGTGAAGAAAAACGGTTCGATGGTGTATCTGCACAACTGTCCTTCAGAACAAATAGACTAAGCGAAAGATGCCACACATACCTTGTACCCAGCATTTTCAAGGTCGGCGATGTCATGTCATGCACACATAACGTTCGCACGCGGATACCTTCAGGTCGCTGCACAATCCATCTTACGCCCAAGCCGACATGCAAAGGACAAAATGAGACTTACCTCTCGCTGTAATGAATTCCAAAACACATTCTCACTTTCAGGTCCCGGTCCCACCGTAGAGGGTTCGTTGGGATCACCATCTCCCATAGTTGATGGGACGAAGTTCCCGTTGTCAAGAACATCCATCATGTAAACGGTGCTAGACTGATTCTTCGAACACCTGATGAGCATTTCACTCCGCTCTACTTGGTTTGGAGTCCAGTTCCCGAATTTGTTCTGAGGGTATCCTGGCCAGGAACTGTCGATTTCTTCGTCGCCTGTAGAAATTGAACTATCGATATTTTTCAAGTCCATCCACGGCCATGGTCCCGATGGTGCCGCATGTCGATATCTGGGGAGAGGATTAGTCGGGAGCAATGGCAAGCGCGAGCTATGAAGAATGAACTCACGGGGGTGCAGGCACTGCAGGTGGCACGGCTTCATTCTTAGGAGGCTCGGGTTCTTGATGAGTATTGTCCCTTCTATGGAGCCATGGAGCCCGTAGTATGTTGCCAGGCTGCGCCATAATGGGTTAGAGGTTGGAGTCGCTTCAGCGGCAGTCAGGAAGCCTCAAGCTTATATTTTCTGAAGATGAGCGCCGAGCGCTGAGTATCCCATCTGAATGTATTACCGTACAATACATTTAAATCGTTTGTGATATACTTGAACGTGTGATTTATGTAAATCGGGTATCAATTAGTGCCTCGAGGTGCCTTATGTAAGAATCACTTTAACTGCTAGCGTTTTCGCGTATGTTTTACCGTCACATCTTGATTCGTCACCATACCGATCACAACGGTTTTATCTAATCCTGGCACCCAGGGTCACCCGGGTCCCACAACTGAGCGAGGCTACCAGGGTACTACTTTCGTCAGTTGGGATATAATAGAACACTCATGATCATCCAAGTCAAAGACCAGACCCACATTTCACCCAACTTGACGCATGTTCCTCACACGATCAACATACCCTCACGCTTACTGTTTGCATTGTGAGGTAACCTGCTAGTGTGTGCATGTGAGAGTAGTATGGCCTAGAACCTGGTTATCATAATGCCGGAATCAGCGAACCCCTTGCCCGCGCAGCCACCGAAATAGCATTGTTTCCTTCACACGTCCATAGCGCCCTCCTATTACATATTGGTATTTGATGCCTGAGTATCAGATCTGAGTCCGATATCGCGTAAACCCCTCATGTTCCGAGCACTTCAACTTGAATGGAAACGTTGATACGGGTTCCGCCCTGTTCCGCCACATATTAGTATGCGGCACACTTACATAAGTACGACTTGGGAACCTTTAAGGGACCCATGATCCAGATTGGGATGTGGCGCACAACAGTACATACTAGGACATACAAACGTAACGGTGTTAGCGGTCACCACAAACTTGATAGTAGTACCCCGCCGCCCACACAACACCTCAACGAACTCACCAACACATCATGATCGAGATTATCTGCCATAAATAGCAATTGATTCCCAGAGTATATCTTCACACATTATCATCTGCCGACTTGTCTGGTTTCTTCTGCATCCATCTCTTGGGGAAAAGAATTGGCCATGCTGCGCGTTGTGGCAGCGTAGCTCCTGGTGCGTGAATGGTAGAATGCGACTGGAGCGTGACGACAATGTAAACTGTGAAGAGCGTGAGGCAAATAGTGGTCTCGACGTAATGAGCAAGCGTTTCCAGAGAGCCAGGATTGATTTCTGAAACATTCATCCCGAAGACAGACTAACGACAAATGGGTCAGATGGGTCCCACGTAGAAGACTCCAGGCTTACTGCTATGAAACTGGCCGGTAGGAAGATCATTGTGAGGTATGAGATCTGAAGGCAGCTCATCACCGTCTGCTGCACTATGGAGAAAGAAATCTACCTGTCTCATAGCTGCCGAGTCTCTGACTGTTGCCTCCGTAAGTTTTCGCGTCAACCTGCTGTCGTTGATGTTCACGGTCGCGTATGCAAGATCCATGGCATTCTTCAGCCGATTGCTCAACAACTCCCGTCGCATCTCCAGGCGTTCAATTTCGCTGAGTAGATTCTTACACTCCCTCTCCATAAGCTCTTTCGAGATGTCATAGGTATCATTGAAGATTTCGGACTCCATGGCCGGATTCGGGGTGTTTTGTATGAATTCCACTGATATCCTGAAGTGACGAAGGAGTGATTGGTAGTGCAGAAGGTGCGCTTGGAGGACGTGGAGTTGACGTGTAAGCTTCATGGGACTGTCTTTCTGTTGCACTTGGTTAATGAGAGGCTGATGCAGGGGTTGGACAGGGCTGTCTTTCAGTACATCAGATTCCTGAATACCTTTTGAGCAATGTCACTTCAAAGCCGCACAAGAACATTACATACCAGTGTGCTGACATGCTTATACAATAACTCAAAGGCCTCATCCCATGCATATAGCGCATACCATAATATCGTTAGGAATAGGAACGTTGGGTCTTCGGTCTTCTTGAATATATGCTGCCAATAGACACTCTCCCCAACGAGCATCATGAGCTTATGGAGGCGCTCTGCCGATGTCCGGCACCATGTAGAGTCGGGGTGATATGAGATAATGGTGCTTGTTTTGACGTCGCGAACCATATGAATCGCCAGCAGGTCGACAAATAACATGTTGCCATCTGGGAAGTGGCATATCGTAACGTGAATGTGATGCCATCAGAACACGTACCCTGCAAGTGAAAAGGAGCCTGGGTATCAATCTGCTTAACCTCCGCGTCCGACAATGGCAAATGTGATGAGTGTTGCGATCCTTTTCGTGTTGGCAAAGATGATGGTATTGATGAAGTGGATGGTGATGTCGAATGCAGTGTTCGTACGAATGGTAGGGTAACGGTGATATCTAGGCGTTCACTTCAGGATGCAAACCAAATCTGAAGCTCGAAGCATTGACTTACGATCTCCTTCTCCATGAGTAGGTGCTTCTTGATATCGCGAAGGTATCCAGTTAACGGAGGACGTGAAAAAGAAAGGTTCGATGTTGTATCTGCGCAACTGTCGTTCAGATCGAGTAGACAAAGCAAAAGATGCTCCATACCTTGTACCCAGCATTTGCAAGGTCGGTATTGTTAAGTCGTGTACACATAACGATCGCACACGGATACCTCCAGGTCGCTGAAAATCACACCTCATACCCAAATCAGCATACAAAGGATAAATGAGACGCACCTCTTGGTGCAATTTTTTCCAAAATAATCCCTCGTTTCCAGGCGACACCATACAAGGATCGTTAGTATTGCCGTGTCCCATATTTAACCTGACGAATTGGCCATTTTTGAGCACGTCCATTAAGTAAATGGTGCTGGACCGATTCTTCGAACACTTGATGAGCATCTCACTACGCCGTACTTGGTCTCGGGTCCAGTTCCCGAATAGATTCTGAGGATATCCTCGCCAGGATTCACCGACTGGACCGTCACTTGCAGGAGTTGTATCGTCGATGTGTTGGAAGTCCATCCATGGCCATGGTCCCGATGGTGCCGCATGTCGGTACCTGAGGTGAGGAGCATCAGTCGGCAACGACAAGGACGAGACTATGAACCTACGGGGGTGCGGGCACTGCAGGTGGCACAGTTTCCTTCTCATCAGTGGTCTCGGAGTCTAGACGAACGTCGCGGTCGCCCTTCGCGCCAGCCATCCGTGAAACAGTTTGCAAAGTGGCTCGTAACTTGGTTCCTGCCTGCTCCATAACGGCCTTGTGTTAGGTGTTAGATCAGCGAGAGACATGGAGAATTTATAGTTTTCTGAAGACGGGCGCTCAGTGCCCCGTGCCAAACGTATGTGATCATCGGCTGTTAGGAGTTGTTCGCAATGCACTCAGTCAACCAAGTAAAAGCCCTACGCATGAGTTTATGTACAATTCCATTGGTTCGCTGGATACACGTTACCGTCTTACACGCGGTCTCTGAAGGATTTACCCTTCGGCTGATCGGCATCGGCATCGTGTCGCTCTCGCCATCTCTATCCTGCTCCCAAAGCCGTATTCCAGTGGGGCACCTTTCCACCGCAGAGGCCGTCTCATGAATGAACGTTACGCATCATGAGTGCCACATCGACGGGATTTAGATCAGAGTCGAGCACCTGCAAGTGGAAGGAAGTGCATTTTATTATGTAAGCGTGAGATCGTTGGGTAGATAGATGTCTTCACGGGGCCCCTGGGTAGGGTTCGCAGAGTTCTTCCCTGAAGTTGCTGCATGTAGAGATTAACTTGAGCCCGATCCACCTTCATCAGACAACTCGTCACATCCTTATTTTGTATTTGCCACATTGCCAGTGTGCTGCCAAGTCGCCAACCGGAATGGGCAGTTCCTCGGGACCGGGAGATAAGAAGAGAAGCAACATTACCCTTCGTTCCAGGAGGCTTACTACAACTCACCATATTTGCATTTTGCAAGTCGCATGTGCCACCGCATGGTTAATACTACATGACCATTTCACCTCAGTGATGGTCACGCGGTTCCTCAGCATATCGAAACTCCGTGCGGCGCGTACCTGAGTTACTCCTCGAAGACCGCATAACCTGCCTAATCTCTATTTCCGACTGTATTCACGGAGGCCAAAGCAAGTTCCGCACAAGTACCCTTCTTCTATGGCAACTGACGCTTCACACACGCGAGTAGCGCTCTCTTATCATATTTCCCAAAAATGTTTCTAATATGCAATAGTTACGCAAATAGAACCTAGCAAGTTTAATTCTCACACCTGAGGCAGCGCCAAAAATACTCATGACACACGTGGCTGAGTCACTTCGTCTTCGCGTTTCCTTCTACACCATGCCAGTGGTGGTCGTATATTATGTTTGGATGATCAAATGACTCTCAGTGTGTTCCTGCTAAACGTCTTGAACCAGTGATCTCGCGAGGTATTCGGATATCTATGCTTGCCGTTCTCCTTGCCTTCTTGAATAGCAGCTTGCACGTGGTACACTTTTACGAACTTCAAGAAGTCATTCCGTTACTTTGTTGAGTATAACAATTGGACCTTTGGATCTCTTACAATCTACATGTAAGTATTCTAATGTGCTCTCCCTGCAAGTGGTGGTAATTAGGTCTACTGGCAAGACGTCCTGTGGCTTGATTTCTCACCTTGTTGCAATCTCGCAATCTAACTTCCCAGCTCCAGTTCAGACTCGTCAAGGATTCCAGAAGAAGCCTTTGCGGGACGCGAGTCAAAACTTATCAGCGGAAACGCGGAAGACAGCATAACACGACATTCTATGCGTGGTAAATACTCACAGGCCTCACACCGTCAGTGGTCATTACAATGATACATAGTGCTCCGTTACTACAGTTAGTAAGACGAGCTCACTAACTTCATGATTGAGATTATCCTGCCCCAAACATCCACTGACAAACCGTGTAAATCTTCATACATTGTGCTCGGCTGATTTCACCGGTTTCCTCCAGATCCATCTCTTCGAGAAAAGAATTGGCCAAGCGACGCGCTGCAGAAACGAAGATTCTGGGTCATGAATCGTAGAATGCGACTGAAGCGCGACGACCATATACACCGTGAAGATCGTCAGCGCAACGGTGGTCTCGACATAGTGAGTAAGTGTCTGCAGTGAGCCAGGATTAATCTCTGCGACATTCATCCCGAAGACAGACTAACGACGTGTGGTCAGATAGGACCCACAAAAGAAATTCTACGCTTACGGCTATGAAGCTGGCCGGTAAGAAGACCATTGTTAGGTATGAAATCTGTAAGCGTTTCGTCACTGCAGCAATGCAGTGAGGAGAAAGAGACGTACCTGTCTCATAGCTGCCGAGTCTCTGACTGTCGCCTGCGTAAGCATCTGCGTCTGCCTACTATCATCGATATTCACGGTCGCGAATGCAAGGTCTATGGCATTCTTCAGCCGATTGCTCAACATATTCCGTCGCTGTTCTAGACGTTCGATTTCGCTGAGTAAATTCTTACATTCCTTCTCCATAAGCTCTTTCGAGATGGCGCGTTGTTCATCATCGAAAACTAGGGATTCCATGGCCGGGTTGGGGGTCTCCTGGATGAAATTTACTGATGTCTTGAAGTGATGAAGGAGCGATTGGTAGTGCAGGAGGTGCGCTTGAAGAACGTGAAGTTGGCGCGTGATCTTCATAGACCTGTCTTTCTGCTGATCATGGGGGGTGGGAAGCTCGTTTTGGGACTTGGTAGGACTGCTATGCAGTACTTCTGACTCCTGAATACGTGATATCAGCAATGTTACTTGCAACCCGTGCAAGCAAAATACATACCAGTACGCTAACATGCTTATACAGCGCCTCAAAGGACTCATCACATGCATATAGTGCATACCATAATATCGTCAGGAACAGGAATGTTGGATCTTCGGCCTTCTTGAATATATGCTGCCAGTAGACACTGCCACCAACGAGCATCATGAGCTTATGGAGGCGCTCTGCAGATGTCCGGCACCATGTAGACTCGGGATGATATGAGATAATAGTGCTTGTTTTGACTTCGCGGACCATATGGATCGCCAGGAGGTCTATAAAGAGCATTTTGCCATCTAGGAAGGATGACGTACCATGAATGTAAGGACATCGGTCATTATCATACACATACCCTGCAAGGGTAAAGGAGCCTGAGTATCAATATGTTTTTCTTCCTCGCCCGAGGACGATGAATGTGATGAATACTGTGATCCTTTCCGTGTTGGCGATGGTGTTGTTGTTGTTGTTGTTGTTGAAGTGGACTCAGATGGTGGTGGCTTCGCATTAGGTAATGTCGAATGCAGTGTCCGTACGAATGGTAGGGTAACAGTGATATCTGACGTCTACATCAGGATACCAAACTTGAAGCTTGAAGCATTGACTTACGATCTCCTTCTCCATGAGTAGGTGCTTCTTGGTATCGTGAGGGTATCCAGTTAACGGAGGACGTGAAGAAGAAAGGTTCGATGATGTATCTGCGTAACTGTCGTTCAGATCGAGTAGACAAAGCAAAAGATGTTCCATACCTTTTACCCAGCATTTGCAAGGTCGGCGTTGTCATGTCATGCACACATAACGTTCGCACGCGGATACCTCCAGGTCGCTGCAAATTCGATCTTTACACCCGAATTACCATAAAAAGGATATATGAAATGCACCTCTCGCTGTAGTTTCTCCCAAAACACTTCCTCATTTTCAGGCGACACCGTACAAGGATCATTGGGATTGTTGTATCCCATATCTGACTTGATGAATTGCCCATTTTGAAGCACATCCATTAAGTAAATGGTGCTAGACTGATTCTTCGAGCACTTGATGAGCATCTCACTACGCTTTACTTGGGCTGGGGTCCAGTTCCCGAATAGATTCTGAGGATATCCTCGCCAGGATTCATCGACTGGACCGTCACTCGCAGGAGGTGTATCGTCGATGTGTTTGAAGTCCATCCACGGCCATGGTCCCGATGGTGCCGCATGTCGGTACCTGGGAAGGGAATCAGTCCGTAACGACAAGAGCGAAGCTATGAACCCACGGGGGTGCAGGCACCGCAGGCGGCACGGCTTCATTCTTAGCACCGGCAGGAGTCTCCAAGTCTTGAAGAGCGGTGTCCTTTGCGCGAGCTCTTTGCAATATGGTTTGCGAAATGGTCCGTAGCATTTGGCCAGCCTGAGCCATAATGACTTTGTGTCAGGTATCAGTTCAGCGAGAGTCATGAAAACTTTATAGCTTTGTGAAGACGGGCGCCCAGAGCCCCGTGCTACAGTATGTAACTCGTTAGCGGCCTCGCTGCATGAATAATTGAATCGCGGCTCGCAGTCCTTGAGGCGACTAGGAGATTCAATGCATTTGTCACTGGCAGAAGTAATCGAAGCACCCGGATCCAAATTTTAGCCTTGTATAGATTAAGTATGATATCATGCATCGACGTGCACCTGGAAGGTACTGCATGAGGCATTTGCATCAAGTACGTAATCTCACTTCCACAATGTACCTAACTTTAAATTTATGTATTACAACCCAACTCAAAGCGAATTTGCCCTAATAAGTATTTCTGTTGTACAGTATGCGGTAGCTATTTTACTTTACCTGCTTAGTAAGGAATCCAGGATAACGCGACTTTCTTTTAGCACTTTTAGCAGATCTAGTCTAGCTGGGGCTTGTACATGATGCGTGCTCGACGGAGAAGTCCAGACTCCAATCCGGACAAGTTAGGGATGCACGATTACTCAATGCAACTTGCTGCATAGCATCACAACCCTCCGCAGTGGACTTAAAGTTATCCGTCAATAAATTGACTTATCCAATGCGAAGACCCTATTCATTCTTTGCGACCTTTCAGTGACACCGCTTACACTGGCACCTCACCAATGCCACACCCTTCGCCTCACTAGTGAAATGATATCACAGTATGTCCGCACAAGCAGCCATGCGGTTCTGTAGGGTTATCGTGAATGGAACACTCCGCACGTAGGATCCGAAGCTACTCCTCACGATCATGCTCACCCCGTTTCATGGGTATAAGGCTGTACAAGTAAGTCCAGCATGGTTTCTGAGTTGGACGCTTTCAGGTCACCGGCGCTTTCCGTTTACAGTATGAGGCGACACAGGCGAGCAACCACCCAAGCCACAGCAGCTCTCTATGTCACCTTCGGCGGAACGGCGGCGATCTACACGCCACGCAATTGGTAGCGCCTTCACGTTGGCAGAAAAAATGTTTTGTCGTTGATCGTTCACACACGCGTGGCGCTCAATGTTTTGTAGATCATATCGACACGCCAGGGATGGTCATGTCAGGGACTCGCAGGCGGAGAAGCTAGGTTGAAATTCGGCAGCCCCACATCATGACATGACGGAATATGCAAATGCTGCAATGACTCGGGGAATTCAAATTGAAGACCGTCAAGGACCGCTGAGCAGCTTTGTAGAACCTAGGTTGAACTTTACCGGTCGCATACTGTGACATGAATATAGTAGTACAAGTACATCCCAATAATGCATAGGCCACGGTCGGGGACCGGGGCCCCAAATTGTTATGTATGCAACATTCTAAAGTCGCTGTGTCAACATACTGTCATCATTTCCCCTAACCTAGGAGCGATTTAGTGACGATCATGATGGTTGGGCTGAAGTGGGTTTTGATTGTACCGCAGTAGGTTTATCAATAGCTTTGCGCTTCAGCGGAGTCAACATGATTGTGAAATTTGGTGGAACCGTGCATTGCATGAACCACTTCTTGCCCCTACCGGTGCTGTACAGACCATACCAAAGTCAAATGCATCTTTGGGATGTGCACTAAATCAGTATATTCGGACCAATTAGTATTCATCACAACGATGCAACTTCAATCTTCTCGTGATAGCGTAACCAGCTCAACAACATCACGGTCGACTCGGATCACCCGGCCGCAAATGTCCGTCGGCAACTTCTATGCATCCAGTCTTCACACATTCTCATCCGCAGTCTTCTCCGATTCTTTTACCCGCCCGGCTTTAGTTTGCATCCATCTCCACGCGAAAAGGATCGGCCACGCTGCTCGTTCCGCGAACGTAGCTTGTTTCCTATGGAACGAAGAGTACGGTTGAAGTGTGACGACGATGTAAGCCGTGAAGACCGTAAGCGAGACAGTGACCTCGACGTAGCGATCGAGCGTCTGTAGAGTTCCAGGGACAATCTCTCTAATATTCATCCCGAAGACAGACTAACGATATGTGGGTCAGGTAGGCTTTGCGTGAAAGACTTATTGCTCACCGCTATCAAACTCGCCGGTAGAAAAACCATTGTCAAGTACGAGATCTATAAGCAATCCGAATCAGCGCCTGATGCGATAATTCATCGCAGGCAAAGAGGTACGTACCTGCTTCATGGCAGCCGAGTCTCTAACAGTGGCCTCTGTAAGCGTTCGTGTCAGCCTACTGTCCTCGATATTCACAGTCGCGAATGCAAGGTCCATGGCGTTCTTCAACCGACTGCTCAACATCTCCCGTCGCTTTTCCAGACGTTCGATTTCGCTGAGCAAATTCTTGCACTCATTCCCCATAAGTTCCTTTGAAGTATTGCGCTGGTCATCCGTGACGAGTTCAGACTCCATGGCGGGATTGGGAGTTTCTTCAATGAAGTATATTGATACCTTAAAGTGATGAAGGAGTGATTGGTAGTGCAGGAGATGAGCCTGGAGAATATGGAGCTGGCGTGTGAGTTCGATACGACTGTCTTGCAGCACATCCGACTCCTGAATATGATTTAAGTAATGTCACTTACAAACATCAAACGAACTCATTACATACCAGCTTGCTAACATGGTTATAAAGTAATTCAAAGGCCTCATCCCATGCATATAGTGCATACCATAATATCGTCAGGAATAGGAACGTTGGGTCTTTGGTCTTCTTGAATATATGCTGCCAATAGACACTCTCCCCAACAAGCATCATGAGCTTATGGAGGCGCTCCGCAGATGTCTGGCACCATGTAGATTCAGGGTGATATGAGATAATAGTGCTTGTCTTGACACCACGGACCATATGGATCGCAAGGAGGTCTATAAAGAGCATTTTGCCATCTAGGACGTACGTCATAACGTGAATGCAAGGGTATCATAACGCATACCCTGCAAATGAAAAGGAGCCTGAGTATCGATCTGGTCTCCTTTCGAGTCCTCGGCCAAGGATGAATATGATGGATGTTGTGATCCTTTTCGTGTTGGTAAAGTTGATGGAGTGAATGGCGGTGGCTTCGCATCGGGTGATATTGAATGCAGTGTTCGTACGAAAGGCAGGGTAATAGTAATGTCTTTGCGCACATTAATGTACAATCCTTGAAACCAGAAGTTTTGGACTGACGATCTCCTTCTCCGTGAGAAAGTGATTCTTGGTATCGTGAGGGTATCCAATTAACGGAAGACGTGAAGAAGAATGGCTCGATGTTGTATCTGCGTAAACATTGTTCAGAGCAGATAAACCCAGTAAAAGATGCACCATACCTTGTACCCAGCATTTTCAAGACTGGTTCTGTTAAGTCATCTACGCATAACGTTCGCACCCGGATCCCTCCAGGTCGCTACTCGTTCCTCCTTATACTCAAACTAGCAAACAAGGGCAGATGTGACCCACCTCGCCCTTCATCATATCCCAAAAGTCCTCCTGGTTTGAGGTCGTCACTTTACTGATATGACCCCCTGCTATATTTGACGTGACGAACTTGCCACTGCTAAGGACATCCATCCAGTAAATGGTGCTAGACTGATTCTTCGAACACTTTGTGAGCATCTGACTACGCCCTACTTGATCCGGAGTCCAGTTCCCAAACAGGTTCTGAGGGTATCCTGGCCAGGATGGATCGATTTCAACGTCATCTGTAGTAATTGAATCATCGATATTTCTGAAGTCCATCCATGGCCAAGGTCCCGATGGCGCAGCATGCCGATACCTGGAGATCATTTGTCGGTAACTGGAAGGAAGAGATGAACTGAACCTACGGGGGCGCTGGGACTGCAGGCGGTAAAGGTGTTCTGGTATCATTCGACTTGAGGTCCTGAAGAATAACGTCGTTCGAGTCGTCATTACGGGCTCTCGTAGACCAGAGTGAAGTGACCCGTGCTACATTGAGTGTCATGATGGTTTTCCGCTTGCAAGTCCGCTGGTGAAAGAGTGTTGTAACTTTATATGATTCTGCGACGGGCGCTCAGCGCTAGCCATGCTGAGTGGGTGTGTTGCCAGTGATAAATTTGCGAAGTTCGGATCAGGAACGAACATATCGGAGTTCTCCAACATTACGAGCGACTCACTGCAACTCATCGGTTGTACCGGTAGAGTTCGGATCGGATGAACCGGGTCGACTCGATTGCACTGATACTACTAGTAGTAGTACTTAGACGCGCGCGGTAACTTGAAGCCCAACCTAGTGACAATGGATCTTTCCGATCTCGCCGGTGGGAAAAGCTTGGCATCGGTGGCGCTGACTTGAGTTCTGAATTTCAGGGTCCTTCAGGGGTCTCACTTGGTGCTTTATCCATTCACTGTGTACACGTTTAAACCACACTTCTCTGAGCAGCACTATCAGGTTAACCCATCCCTCTTTCGTACCCGGAGACAATCTTTAAAGTTAAGGGGACGAAACGTTCCGCGCTTCCTCCATGATATCACTGTTACATTTCATCGAGTTGATCTCTATTACTAAGTAAGCCGCCGCAGCTTGGCCTTGCCAAGACAAGTACGACCCTAGTAGTGGCATATGCAGCACACAAGTCCCACCACGAGCACTGGCACTATCATACTCGAGAGTCGAGAGTCATATCGCCTCTAGTTTGTTGTAATATAACGAAGTACATCGTCTACGAGCGGCGCTCAGAGGCGCCAATCTCCGACTCCAGAAACCAACATTTCACCAAGTTATATCACAGTGAATGTCACAGATGCCCCGTCTTCGACATTTCGTTGTTGTAGAATGACTACCTCCTTGCAATTACATCCCATGCATCAGGGTATCTAAAGAATCTTGACAGGAACCTCCCAGTTGGTCGAGTCTCTACAACATCAACCACATGGCGATTTTCTGCTGATGGTTCTAGCCGCTACTTGTGATGACAGCAACGCATATAGGATATATATGAGACGTCTATATGACCCTACAAGAAGCTTGCCTTTAGGACCTCTTCTTATTTGTTTCCAATGTGAGTATCTACATAACCAGGTCTTATGTCGTGGACTCGAACAGATGTATCTGCAATGGCTCTTTGCTCTTCGCAACAGAATTCTAATTTCTCACTTGCAGGTTGCAGCCAATACTGAACGTGCGTGCGGTATATGCTCCACTGTTTGTGACATCCACTTTTTAGTCTGATGCTACACGACGTTGAGGTCCCTCGTAGTAGCGTCTCGAGAGCCGAGGCTCTTTCTGATAACGCGAGGGTTGCTGTTCCTGTATGTAGCCACCATCTCAATTTATCGCTTCTTTTCCGATATCTGCACCTCAATCCTCTACAGCCCACACCGATCCTCCCGCTGCAGCCGTACCCACCCCTCTACAGGCCACAATGTTTCCCATCCCCTCACAACCTAGTGCTAGTCCACCTTCCTCTATATCTCATGGTCTCCATTCTAGGGCGTGTGTTTCTTGGTCACGGGATTATTACGCTTCCGTCACTACCAACCAAACTACGGACCTTCAGCAGCAGCACTCGAGCCAACCCGTCATCTCTGTTAATGAACCCAATCATGCGCAAGTTCTTGCAGTGTAGGACAGCCGGGTGCGTCTCACTCCAGTCTGTCTTTGATCACAATGAACTCTATTTGACTATTCGAGTCTGAGGCAATAGTACAGCTTAAGGAGTCCCCGCGCATTTTTGGTAACGCACGAGTTCGGATTCATCATGATGTGCGTCATCAGCATTTCATATATAAGAGTTTTCCGACTTATGCAGTACCTCAATCCTCTACAACTCGCGCATCGTCTTTCCGCTGAAAATCACCATCGTCATGGCACACCATTATCGGATCAGGTGCACGTCCGCTACTTAGTCGCGCAATATGTCATTCATTACGACACACCTACTGTAATTGATGTTCCCGAAGGCCAGTATAACCAGTATGTTTCGGTTTGATTTTTACGCCCGCGGATGACCAATAACTGCTGTGCAGCCAGTGTATGTTGCCCCGCCGCCGCCAGCTAAGGACCATACGAAACGCGCCTCAAGTGCGATATATGGTGGTCTCACTGCCTCTTGTTCATTTCTGTGAACCAATACCAACCACTCGTTCTAGTAAGTCAACCGCTCGACGCCTCACGTTTGTCCACATTTTGGTGTCCACAGTGATTTTCGGGCTTCTGGTGTTCGCCGGCCCTCAAACGTCCAGGGCTGTCAGCTCGGATACTCCCTTGGTTTTTGCCTATAATCCAACCCACCAACCATAATACTTTCTCAGAATCACTTTATACTGAAATACATATTTCACTCAATGGATACCCATTTCCAAACGTTTTCGAACACATGGATTATTCCTCGCACTCTTGAAAGTCTCAAGTGGTAGGACCAATTAATTTGCAGGTGCTGTCGCAATATCTGACGCTCACCCATGCAAGCTGCCTGAAGTGCTGACTTATGAACAGGTGCGACGTTTGATATTGAGAGTGTACGTCGCCGTGTTCTTGAGTCTGGCGGGATCACCTCTGAGTGGAGACTACTAATGGTCACATCATGCGTTAACATCAAACACATTTATGATCAGGGACAGACACCACTACAGGCCGTAAGTCCACCCATCGTTTGCACTTTAGTCCTTCAGCGAATGGTACGTCGACGAATCTGATAGTACGGAATGACTCGGACGTCGTGTAGATGAAATATCAAGCTCGTTGAGCCAGTGATTCTAGATGAACTACGCGATATCGGTGACTGTCCCGCTGGATGTAACGAATGCGCCTTTGATCAACACTGCATTAATTCACGCCATCTCAAGCTCCAGCCAGTATAATAGTGCAGGGCTTATCTTCTCATGCATTCCCACAAATGAGACTGTCGCAACTGAATGCTAAGGCGACAGTAACCTACTGGACAACCTCCGAGTCTGCATCAGGGACATTATTACCAGTGGTGAAGAGCGCAATCTCCCATGCATGTGCTCTTAGCGTGAACCAGTGAGTGTTGGTACGTTAACAGCGGAGAGGCTCACTGTGGAGGAGGGACCGAGGATGGAGGGGAATTACAAGGGAAAGGGGTTAGATATGGCGCCACTGTATGTCATTGCATTCGAGGTTCTTCTTCTTAGATCTCTTTATTGTACTAGTTTGCCTGCGATTCGGGGTTCCAGCATCAACATTGAACATTGGTCGAAACTATGGAAGTGATCGCTGGGGTATCATGTACCGTGTGAGCATCTGCCACAGTCTGAGCGCCTCACGTACACAGCATTACAACCTGAAGTGAACACGTGTCTACAGCAATGCACAGCCTGAATGACGACCGTCCACGGCTCTAACCTGAACAGCCGTATGACATCCTGACTTGTGAAACCATCAACTTTGGAACAACGGTGCACGTAGTCCTGAAGGCTTTGCGTTGTATTACTATCCCCCAGGAATAATTTTTGGTGAGTGGTTAATACCTCGTGTACGTCCCTTGACGACATTGAAGTAGGCCTGTCCACGGACGAGTAATCTTTGTGCTCACTAACGGGTTGAAATTGGAAGGTCGTGGTGGACAGCTGTGACAGTGCATAGCATCCGATCTGCCATAGAGGGTTGAGGATGTCTGTCCCTTCTGTGTCAATGGAGGCGGGGAAGAAGTTGGAAATAACGCCCTACCGAACAATGCGAGGTCATACCGGGGGAGTACGAGGAGTTGTGCACCTACCCGACAGACGGCACATCATCACATGTTCCAATGATGCTTCACTGCGACTATGGAACTTGGAGAGTGGCGCACAAATTGGAAACAACTGGCAAGATGACGGGGATCAGGCAGGAGTGAGCACCATAGCGTTATCTCCAAATGGCAAGACAATAGCCAGTGGAAGCAGTAGTGGGATGGTGAAATTGTGGGACATCGAGACGAAGAAAGTCACTGCCAAACGGAGTAGGCACACTGAGGGAGTCTCGTCAGTGCGCTGGAGTGTAGATGGCATGCGTGTGGCCAGTGGGTCCATTGATGGGACAGTAAGAGTGTGGGAAATGGAGAGTGGGGAAACAGTGTTGGGTCCAATCAAGACTGGGAACCCTTGTGTCCTCGCAGTGGCGTACTCACCCGACTCATCGAACATGGCAACGGGCGGGAATAATGTAATAGAGATCTGGGATACCACGACAGGCGAGCGACTCTCCACGCTGGAACAAGATTCTGCAGTGCGGAGCTTGGCATGGACCTCGGATCAAAAGAAGCTTATCGCTGGGTTTGAAAATAGCTCGATTAGGATATTCAACACCACCACATGGGAGCAAATCGCCATTCTGCAGGGTCACACATACGGTGTCAATGCTATTTCGTTGTTGCAGAATGATCGCTTCCTCGCAAGTGCGTCATACGATGGAACCGCGCGTCTGTGGAATCTCGACACAAATCTCCCAGTCGGTTCACCTTTACAGCATCAACGTTGTCAACACCGTGTCTGGGATGCAGCCCTTTCGGCTGATGGAAAGTTCCTAGTCACTGCTTGTAATGACAGCAATGCGTATGTATGGGACACTCATACAATCCTTAAAGACTCTGGCGTTGAGGACCTCTTATTAGCCCCCAATGTGAGTTTCCGCTTAGCATGTCCTTATGCCCTCCCTGACTGAAACAGAATGTATGCACGTCTTTCGGCTCTTTGAAACAGACCGCTAATAGACACGCTCACTCACAGGTTACAGATGTGAAGTTAATACTAGATGTGCGTCACTTATTTTCAACTATTCAACTATTTGTAACATCCACCTCCTAGTCCGATGCCACGCGACGTCCGAAGAAGGCTGCGGTCCCGCGCAGCATCCCGCTAGCCTTTTTTGATGACGGGCGAGATGATATCAATGTATGTTTTCTGCGTCACCTTTTATTGGGTCTTTTTCCAACGTTTGCGCCTCAGCCCTCTATGACTTCGAGTCCTACCAATCCTCCTCCGCCTGCAGCATGTACCATTCCTCCTCCAACTACAGCCGACAGCGATCCTGCTGCTCCTGCTTCTACAACGCCGGCTGATCCTCCTTCTAGGCACCGCCTTCGCCATATCCTGGCATATTTTTCATTATCAGGTGCTCATGCGCTTCTTCATCGCGCTTTACCAGTCTTCCGTCACTCTCCACCAAATGCCAACCTATCCACGGACCTTCCTAAGCAGCACTTGAACCAACCCGCTAATGTCGAAGTTCCTGCAGTGATGGACAATCAGGTGTGTTCCGCTTCGATCGCTAAACATGAAAGAGTTCTATATCATCGACTCCTTTAGTCGGATGCTATGCCTCATCTAGCCCAAGATGAAAGACACCCGCCGAGCCGGGGCCTTCTGGTTGACGCGCAAGATCGTATTCATGTACGTCCTCACTATCTCACATATCGGTTGTTTCTCCAGCCTCTACCTTAGCAGTCTACAACTCGCACAAATCCTCCCTCCTCTGAATATCGCCGTCGTCAAGCCATCGCACCTTCTTCAAGATCAAGCACGCGCCCGCTTCTTGGTCGCATTTCAGAGCACTTCCGTGGCTCTCATTCCTACACTAATGAATCCACCGAACTTCAGGAAGTCCCTGCGCCTGATCATGAACCTGCCATTGTCGAAGTTCCTGAAGCGCATGACAAACAGGTCTGTTTCCCTACAGTTCTATGATCGCCGAAGGCTAATGACTTCTGTACAGCTATTGTATGTTGCCCCGCCCCCTAAGCCTAAGCCAAAGTCAGTCATTGACAAGAAGGACCTCAAGTACGATACGTGGTGGGCTCGTTGCATTTTGTTCGTTTGCTGTGTAACTATATCAAAGAGAGATGGTAACGAAGGTGGAAATGCGAATGCCGCTGAACCTACATCTACGCATACTACATAGATGAAAGCTTTTGCGTCATTTCTTGTTTCCGTTGTTAGGTAGAATATTTAGCATCACTCCTTACATCAGCAAACTAGTGATTTCGCCACAAATAATACAAGGTGGCACAAGGGAACACAAACCTCACAAACTCATAAAACTCAAAATATTGATATTATATTACTCCTAACCCTAAACCTTACTAGCCCTAAACCCTAAACCCTAACCAAACCATCA
>Ga0153978_1000095_pt1 | contig 18253 bp, 24 predicted proteins | sample TSGA062MetaG_FD_104749 | JGI IMG/M metagenome (GOLD analysis project Ga0153978, IMG submission 104749) | Attine ant fungus gardens microbial communities from Georgia, USA - TSGA062 MetaG | ecosystem: Host-associated > Fungi > Mycelium > Unclassified | place: USA: Georgia, Yuchi Wildlife...
ATGGCCAAATCCGAATTCACAAAAATTATATCTCCCTCAAATTTTGATGTATCGTAAATCGGTCTTGTAGATCTTTTCCTAGCTTCATTTAGAGTGTTTTTGTAAAATAGATAATCATTTCAACATTATCTCGATGTGTTATAATTTTTGTACAAAAGTGGCGGTGACTAGGTGGCGCGCTCCATAGTACTTGGCCCTGACCGTCTGCCGCGACCAAAAAAACTCACGAGACTGAACAACACGTGGGAAGGTAGATGCTACAGTAGACACGTTTTACACCTTAATGTTTGTAACGAACGGCGACGCCTTGTAAATTTGGAAGTAACATACTTACATCTCTGGAACGCCCATGACCTGTGACTTTGAAAACATTGAGAAGAAGGATTAATCTGAAGTCCACACTGTGCACTGTGTGCAGTGCGCGGTGCGCGGCGGCGGCTTTACTCAACGTTACATAACACAGTCTCAACGGTTACGGCGCGGCCGCAGGCATAACCATGCTTCCCTCCATTGTGTTCTTCACGGGTCTCGTCAACCTCGTCTCCTGCGCGGCTGTCAATGACATACGGCCCCTGGTAATATGGCACGGACTAGGTGATACCTACTCATCCCCGGGCATGGTGCGCTTTGTGAGTGAAGTTCAAGAAATGCACCCCGGCATCTTCGTCCACTCAGTCTTCATCGATGAAGACCCAGGAGCTGACCAGCGCGCAGGCTTCGTAAGCATTTATGGAGCCAGTCTATATGCATCTTGACTGATATCTGTCAGTATGGTAATGTGAACGAACAAATCGCCCAAGTTGCCCAGCAGCTCGCTGAGGTACCCGAGCTCAGCCGTGGTTTCGATGCCATAGGATTCTCGCAAGGAGGTCAATTTCTTCGAGGCTACGTGGAACGCAATAACAGCCCGCCAGTACACAATTTGATCACCTTTGGGTCCCAGCACATGGGCATATCAGACTTGCCGGCGTGCAACCCGTTTGATTTGCTTTGTCAGGTTGCGCGCCGAGCAGCAAACAAGGGCGTGTACACCGAATGGGCACAGGAGCATCTAGTTCAGGTCCGTTACAGGAACCTCATATTCGGCTTTCCGTGCTAACTTCACTACTGAACAGGCACAGTATTTCAGAGACCCGCAGCAGCTGTTGCTGTATATGTCCACAGGAAGCTTTCTGCATGACATCAACAACGAGGTCTTACTTCCATCTTCTCGAAATCCATCATATGCAGACAACCTCGCCTCACTGAATAAGCTCGTCCTTGTCCTCTTCACCCAAGACGTAACCGTCGTGCCCAAAGAGAGTGCTTGGTTTGCCTCTGAAAAACCTCTTGAAGACACCCACGTTGAACCACATGCATCTGAATCTGGACAGACGTTGATGTTCAGTGCACCACAGACGAAAGATATCATTCCCATGCGCCTACAGCCTCTTTACAAAGAGGACTGGATAGGTCTTCGAAAGCTCGATCAATCCGGCGCGATTGATTTCGTAGCTTGTCCAGGGGAGCATATGCAGCTTGATGGTTGCTGGGAAGACCTGGTCACTAAGTGGGTTGGAGGATCTTTGAATAGGAACTGACGCCGGGATTGTAATCGTCCTTTCAGTGCGAATACTAGGGAGAAATCTCACATAAAATGGCTTCACTCTAGTTTAGGACTTTATCGCGCATTTCAGCACACATGCATGTATTATTTATTACACAGGTTTGTCACATATCCTCTCGATTTTATATCACCGGTGATACAGTTTTGTGATCAACATGGTGTTAGTATGGCAATGTCCCTCACTTTGGAATATCCATGATGCATCCAACTTTGCGAAGAATGAACTGGTGAGATTTTTACTAGCCAATTATTATACAGGAACAGCCTCGTGGGAGAATTTGCTCCGAATAACCAATCGCTTACGTAAGAGAAAAGTTCACCTGACCTAGAACAGTCCTGAATTAATGAATTGATTTGTTAAACGGTTACCCACTCACCTCGACGTTCGTTTCATCGACTATCCTCAACAAATGTCTGGCGCAGCATCCGCAGCAGCGGGCTCTAAGCTCACCGCGTTCATGAACCATCCCGCTGGTGCGTGGGATTGCAGGACTTCTGCGCTTGGCTATTATGCTGATGCGCTACCACAGGCCCCAAGACTGTCTTCTTCTGGGCACCGTTGATGAAATGGTGTTTAGTCGCTGCTGGTGTGAAGGACCTGAGTCGGCCAGCAGATAAGCTGAGTTTATCTCAAAACGTTGGTGCGTAGGATGGATTATACTCCGGCATCTCCTTTTAAATTTTGTCCTGGGTAGCTCTCGCGTGCACAGGCTTTATCTGGGTGAGGTACTCCCTAGTTATCACCCCCGTAAACTACAGTCTGGCAGCTGTAAGTGTCACTGAGTTTCTCAATTATGACGATGATCAATCATGTTTTGTCCCACAGGTGAACTTCTTTGTCGGTTCCACGGGTTTGGGTCAACTAGCTCGGATTGCACAGTATGTTTTAGCTGAAACAGTTGCTCCTTATGCTCACCATCGAGTCATTGACCAGTTACCGCTACACAAATCCAGATGCAGTCAAAGTTTGATTAGTTGCTCTGACATCCTCTTGTACTTTCATTGCTTTGTCAAATCTCCTTTAATTCTTATATCTGAACCGTACACACCGACTCGAGTGACATCAAGTTCGCCCCTGTGCTTAAGGAACATCATCGGCTGCTCATTTTCCTCGTCTTACGGCCCTGATTGTCATCGGGAGTGGCTTTATCATAAGTTGACCCGTCAAAAGCCCCCCGAGCCATGTCCCACCATCCGCTCTCTGCTAGTATACGATTGGCAGCCTTCGCGATGCCTGACATTATATTTTGAGCGTCATTTCCCTCCTGGTTTTCATCTTGATACTGCCATTGCTTGTGCTTGTCAAAGGACTCCCACGATTTTGGACGCTCACTTGACTTGCGTTGTGTACGCGTGCGATGCGTGCGGGATGAACTCCGGGTGTCGGGAGTATGCTGGCCAGGGCCATTCAACATGTCCAACATGACGCCGCCTAAGCTGGAAATGATGCTCTTGTTTCCTAAACCCGCGTTCTGGTTTCCCATATACCATCCCATCCCTGCAAAGAGCGCTCCAAGGATGGAGCCCCACTTGATGAACCAGATACTAGTTCTAACCATCCAGCTTGTAGTCCGATATAGGCTAACAAGTGCGAGATACGCAGCGAGGAAACTGATGAGGGGGGGGATTATGGTTTGCGCGTCCCATTCCCATGGCTTGGCAGAATATAGGGATGAGATTAACGAAAGTAGCGCGGTAAATAATGCGAGTAAATGCGAGAGCAATGTCATCAGAAAGGAATAAAGAGGTGCAGGAAGCTGCTCTGCGAGGACATCGAGGAGCGGGTCTAGGAAAGCTGGGAGAGGGGTATCTGCAGGATCCATGACCTGTCGACAATACCGGCTTGTTACAAGTTGTACACGCTAAACCGCAAGTACTGTGCGTGAATACGTGTCACGGTGGCTGAAGTAAGTGAATACGGGACTATTTAAGCGGAGTTCGGACGCCGCACTGCCAATCTCGATGGCGTTACGGAAATTCACAGGAAGTTATATAATTGAGGTTATATAATTTACGGAATTACAAAATATCAAATGCCAAATGCAGAATGGCCATACAATGTCTCTTCGGGAATCTGCCAATCGGGTTGTCCCGGCATGTCGTTCCATGATCTCAGCCGAGCGAGCCGAGCGCCGATATCAATACTCCGACATTTCCTGTGATTTTTTGGCTCCGCGAATATACACCAAACATTGACAAACTTGGATATGTTATAAGCTGAGCGGTTCATATCTACTTCTCCTTTCCCAAGAACCAACTACATATCTCCATCTTCTATCCACCTAGTCTTCATTTATCATCATGAGTATGAAGCGCAAATTCGACCTTGATGCCAGCGATGACTACCCCCAGGTATCTATCTTGCTGTATGTTGTTTTACTTCTCCTCTGACGCCTTCATCAGGTCGCCAAACAACTAAAACTGGTTCCTTTCCCCAACTATGAGCCTGACACCGACGTTGCTATGTCTGATTCTTCCCCATCTGACAACGAGCCATTTTTCCCTGAAAATCATCATTCTCGCCTACATTCGACTGCTAGCTCGGCCAGCGACTCATCTAGGTGCTCGGATGGCATTGACTATAACTCGCGTATGTACCGCTGAAACTCGAATGCAACAAAGCCTGACATAGCTGAACTGGCCTCTTAGCTCTCTATCCTCGTGTAACTACGGTCGACTACCAACCTGTTGACCCCGCGAAGGTAGTCGGACTACTTCAACCCGCGAGCTCGTTTACTCACCATGGGTAAGTGTCGACGCGGTTTGTCACCCTGTGATGATTTTAACCTGTCTGTCAATCAATTTTAGTTCGCATTGCTCACAAATTCCTAAACTTCGTGTCGCCTGCTCTGCTGGTCCCGATGGCTCCAGGACAATGTGGAGCTTCTGTGAACAATGCGGCGCTATCTCCATGGTAGATTCAGACTAAACCAGTCGACTCACTCGACCCCATTTCTTTATTCTCTTATTTTTTTTTCTACTGATTATTCCGGCCATGATTTGCTTTCCCCCCTGGCTCGCCTGGTCCTCTAATTTCCGACTTATCGATCTCACCATTCGTATGCTATACATCACGTGCAGCTATCACCATCATCGTCTGCCTCTTCCGACTTCATCGCCCTTATGATCGACCTCAACCTCGGAACACAGCCATCATTCGACTTCAAAAAATCAGCATACCTTCCATCATTCGGCCAATTGTCATAACTGCACTGCTACGACTGCTAAATATGCTCTCTGTACATATACCTTGCTCCGTTGTGAAAATGCATTGTGCGCGTTGCTTTGAAGATGTGAATTTGTTTCGAAACTGTCACCCCTTTTGAAAATTCGACTGAGTTACCAAATATATCGAAATTAGCGCAAGCAAATGTCGCCTAAGTCCGATGAATGCTAAGTGTACGCCATGACCCAAACAACTTTACTTCAGTACGAAGCACCGTGTAAGTCCAGTTCATCGTCAAACCTGTTTATATACCTATATCCTGTTCAGGGCCTGTGCACGCGCTTGACTGGTGCAAATCAACCTCGCCTGGACACCAATCTCGTCCGCGATCAGCTTTTCGTCTCGGAATCGCATCTTTGACTGAAGACTACCGGAATCGGATTGCTATCGTAGGACTTCAAGACGAACGTGTCCTTGTTGAGGACGATTATACAGATTACCCCGACTTTGTGACGCTCGTGGAGGCGAATCATGGATACCCAGCAACCAATCTGCAATGGCAGCCCGCGAGCGCTAGTGGGTTCCCATGGACTGGCAAAGCGCCAGCTGCAGAGCTGCTTGCAACGACTGGGGATGCGCTGAGAGTGTGGGAGTATTTTGGAGACGCACCGCCAGCATCGTCGGCTTATGTTGGAAGGCAGCCCACGGGCGGAGGGCATCGGCTGACGCTGAAGACAGCACTATCTGGAGTTCGTGATCGCAGTGCAACATCCGTGGAACTATCTAACACTGATGCTTTATGCATTTCAGCAATCTAAGGTGCAAAGCCAGTCGACTGGTCCGCCATTAACGAGCTTCTCTTGGAACGAGAAAGCTCCAAGTTTAGTTGTCACGTCATCAATAGACACCACATGTACCGTCTGGAACATCGACACGTCGACTGCAATAACGCAGCTCATCGCCCATGATCGAGAAGTTTATGATGTCGCATGGCTTCCGGGGTCGACAGATATCTTCGTATCGGTCGGGGCGGATGGTAGCCTTCGTGCATTCGATCTACGGAGTCTTGAACACTCTACCATTCTGTACGAAACACCAGCACCCAAAGGCGGCCCGCCTCCTTCCTCGGCATCGTCGCGTTTACCAACCTCTCCTCTCCTGCGCATTGCATTCAACCCCGCTGACTCAAACTACATGTCTACATTTCATATGGATGGGCAGGATGTGCAGATCTTGGACATGAGGAGTCCTGGTCAGCCGGTGATAGAACTGAGAGGGCACCGCGCGCAAGTGAACGCGATGGGATGGAGTACAACAGACAGACCGATGTTGGCTACGGCAGGTAAGCATTGCCAAGAGCTGACTCGTACTTATGACCAACCGCACTTGAAATACAGGGGATGATTGTCAAGTGTTACTGTGGGATCTCGCGACCTACACGCAGTCAGCCACCTCTCCACGCACAGCCAACTCTCGCCTGAGTTCGCCACGGCCGGACGTGAAGAAACGGGTGATCAGCGATCCGATCATGGCGTATTCTGCGACAAGCGAAGTAACCAACCTTGCATGGTCTCCTCAGATACCAGGCATGACGATGAATACGGGTCACTCTACGGCGCCCGGAGAGTGGCTAGCAGTTGCCAGCGGGAAGTCCATCAAGGCACTCAAGGTGTGAATTTATTCGGCTTCGACGAGTGGAATCAGTTATGTACCGTAATGACATCTGAAATCGTGGCTCTTTTCAAGTGTCTAGAAACGCTTTTACATAGATATGCTGTCCTTGGTTTTGCCGCTATCTTCGCTATCTCACCGCATAAAGAGTCCGCGATCCACCGCGGCGCCGCACGCTTACTTGTGCGCCACGATGAGTTGGCAGAACCTCATAAACAGTGTACTATGTCAAAGAATAAACTATTCTGAGGGCAAGGCTACAGAGTCTAGACAACCACGACCTAGTGCATTACTGATCAGTATGTGTTTGAATTTTTGGATATCCCAGCCTCGTAATGGCCGCGAGGACATGATTATAAATGGCACGATTGCCGAGTCCACGTGAACATTTCTTCACCAGCGCTGTGACATCACTATAGCAGCTGCAGTACAACTTGAATAACCTTTAAACAATCAAATAATGCACGAGTACTTCGCGGTAACTAAGTATTCATTGTAAGCCCGTGGTACCGGTTGCATGGATCCTCCGAGTTCTTCGAACGATCTGAACCGGGCCAAGATTAGGCTATCGCGACTTTTGCGAGCCGTACGGATGCGACCACATGCACGGGCGCTAAATTATTCGGCAGTTCAAGATACACCAGTCTTATATATAGGCTATCGAACTGGTATCATAATCTCAGTTCCTTCTGGTCCTCCACCATGGCAGATACGGTAGGGAGTTTTGACGTGGAAAACCAATTCGTTCAGAGAAAGCCGTCCTCCTCCGCGTCCTCCAACGAGAAAAGGGCAGGTAATCCGGATGTAATCGTCGAGGCCGACCAGAGGAATGCAGAAAAGGCTGCGTTACACAGCAAGTACCGTGTGTTCATCTTGATCGGCCTCGCTGCACTCATCCTCGGGTGGTGGATTTCTTCAACCGTCTTGGAAGCGACCCGCGGACGATGGTACGATATCCTTCCCTTCTTAAAAATGGTGATTCTTGACGACTCCCTAAAGGCTCGTGCAGACGATTTTCGCATGGTTTTTCTTGACGTAAGCAACGAGCTCTCTCCTCAGCGTTTCCCTTTGTTGACTATTCGCAACATACAAGCACTATCGCGTTTCGGTTTATACCAAATTCGGTGGTGACTGAGCCTGTTGCTGCTGTATGGGTTCCATTCGTCCAAGAGCCTTGGTATAGGCTTCCTCGGATGACGAGATTGATATTTGGATGGCTCTGCCTTCTTGGCATCGTGTTTGGATCCGCTTTTGGATTCCCGCTCACTGGTGTGAGTGATGTCATCTTGAATGGGCTGTTGAAAACCTGACGCACTCGCCGCAGAACACAGACTATGGACATCGAGCAATTTCAGTACTTGGATTGCTTGTTTTCCAGTGTGGTTTCTACTTAAGTTCCTTGAATAGATCTGCCATTTGCTGGTTGGTGCTCCCAGTCCATCGACTACCTCCGCTGATTTAGAATGTAGGCCTACAGTAATAGTTGGCCTCATCATCCAACAAGCTATCGCTCTTTTCGTGCTCAAATCTGGCGCTGGGTTCTCGCTTTTCAAGTATATTGCCAACCTCGCAAACGACTTCTTGTCGCAGGCCAATGTCGGAGCTGAGTTCTTCTTCGATGCAGAAACCATTGCGAAACATTGGTTCTTTGTGAACACGGTATGACCGTGGTTTCTCTCATGTGAATGCATAATCTGATAAGATTGCAGCTCGCCGCGATTATCTTCTTCATTGCTACGATTCAAATGCTGTACTATGTCAGTGATTATTCTCTACTTTGAGATGCCAATGCTAACTTGTACGATAGCTCGGTGTTATGCAATGGATCATCAAAGGATTGTGAGTAAAAAGGCACATTATGCGTGGGTGTGAATCTGACCATTTCTTCAAGTGCATGGTTTTTCTTTAAACTTATGAATGTCTCCGGCGCTGAGGCGGTCGTCGCGGCTGCTTCACCTTGGGTCGGACAGGGAGAGTCTGCTTGTCTGGTCAAGCCCTACGTTGACATCATGACCCCATCAGAACTTCATCTTGTCATGACTTCTGGTTTGTCCAGGTTTTCTTGTTATTTGGAAGGCAACTGTTAACACTTATCCAAGGGTTTTCCACTATCTCGGGAGCTGTTTTGACTGCCTATATTGCCTTGGGTGTTCCGCCGCAAAATCTTATCACCTCATCCGTCATGAGTATACCTGCTTCTATTGCTATCAGCAAGATGCGGATCCCTGAAGTTGACGAGCCTGTCACTCGTGGTCGCATAGTAGTAGACCGTGGGGACTCTGATAAGAATAAACCAGTCAATGCTCTCCACGCATTCTCTTTGGGTGGTCTATTTGGCCTGAATGTTGCGGGGCAAATTCTGTGAGTTTCTCGAAGCGGTCATCGGCATGTCACTCAGTTTCACACCCCAGCACCAACGTATTGACGATCCTGTCACTCGTTGCCACTATCAATGCCGTCTTGACATGGGTCGGTCATGGATTCGGTATCAACCAACTTACTCTACAGCTAATATTGGGGTACATAGGCTATCCTGTCGCCTTTTTCTTGGGTGCGCATGTGCGTGCAACTCTGCGATCATGAATGAACTGATGATTCCTCATAGGCGTCCCCAGCGCTGAGATTCTCCGAGTCTCGCAGCTGTTGGCGACAAAGCTAATTGAAAACGAATTTGCCGCATACTTAGGTCTGCTATAACATTCAACGTGATCTGTGCCCAATTCTGAATTGCTGCAGAGCTACAAAGTATCCAAGCAAGCGCGAATCCCTTATCGCAGCGCGCCTTCACAATTGCATCGTATTCTCTCTGTGGATTTGCAAATCTCGGATCACTAGGTATCCAGATCGGTGTGCTCGGTGCCCTGGCACCCACGCAGGGCAAGACTATCGCGAAGCTTGCAACGTCCGCCATGATTTGTGGATTTATTTCGTATGTCCTTGATTTATCCTGCGTTTGCGCTCTCTAAGAGCGTTTGTAACAGGACCCTCCAGACTGCCGGTATTGCGTGAGTACTTGGCGATTTTGGCCGTAACCTTTTGGACGCTAACTCTTTCTCTCCAGCGGTATGCTCGTATAACGTGATGGACATGATATCGACAAGCAGAAGCTGTGGCACTATACTTTTTGTATTATACCCAAGAACTCCCAAGTATATGCATTGCAATACTACACCTGCTTTTACATCTGGCTCAAGATACACGTCATTGAAATACAGCGATGAATTCCATCAGCATATGCAGGACGAGGTCTGATAGGGATAGATAGTTCCATTCTCCAGACATCACATGAGGCCTGTGGGTCTCAGATAAGTTCTGTCAGCCTCTCTAATCACAGCAGCATGACGCAGTGGAAGCGTGCAGGGCTCATAACCCTGAGGTCACTGGATCGAAACCAGTTGCTGCTAGATGGTATATTTTTCGTTAAGAGTAAGCTTACGTAACTCATCGTTAGTACTTTACCGTTCCTATACTCCTAGCCAAGCCACCATCTCCGCCAAATCCGCGCTCATGATGATCATGCCAGTGATACCGAGATTTCAGCACAAGTCAGTGATCACACCCTGACTGTTGTTGGCACAGAACAACGGGCGAAGGGCTGTTACATTGGGATTGCACGGACCGTTTTCCTGAATCGTCGCGAAGGGATGCATGCGGGGTAATGGACTGCTGCGTATGGGATGACGAGCGAAGCCGCACTTGGCCGCCATCAACGCCTCCGCGCCGCCTCCTTCCTTTCCATTCACTCCGTCAAGGTGACCCTCACCCACTTGCCACTAAACTTGATGTCGGTTGCCCGTGAATCATCATAACTAGTGCTGAGTCTTGCACACCCCCACGCTCTCAATTGGTCCAGGCACTCGTTTGGCATACTTCCTCTTTTATTCCTTTCATTTATTAGGCATTACTCTCGAACTCGGCCAGTGACTAGTGCTCTGCTTTGGGCGTTCCCATACTCACACTCCACACCCTTGTCTTGCCGCTGTCGTCAATGTCACCTCCATCTACCGCGCCGCATCACATGATTAAGGGAACCTCGACTATTTGGCATTCTATCATGAAGTAACGAGCGTAGGGTTAGAATAGTGACTTTGTGGCGCGGAAGTGTGGCACGTGGCCTCTCTTGCCTTCGCACTGCGTTGTTGAATGGGCCAACGCTCCAACAGGCTGGCTTGAGCCTGCTGCTTTTTCTTTTCCCCACCCACCACTCCCTTTCCCCTCGCAGCCTGTACCACTAGTATTTTAAATACTGTATCTTATTTAGACATGTAGAGTTGAGTTAAAGTTAATTACGCTGGTACTTTAGTGGGTCCAGGTAGCTGGTACCTAATCTGTGGCTGCGAGGTTGCCCACCCGCCCTCGCAGCTCAGATCACTCATTAGGTCGGCTATTGGGGCCGGCCCGCCCCCGCGGCGGGGCGTTCGCCCAAATAGCCTAACTACTGACATCAAATGCAGATATTCTCTCCCTCTCCCTTTTCCCACCTCTCCCTTATCCTCAGAGTATGTCGCACAAGAGCATACACAAAGTCATGACCACAAAGGTTCGGCCTGAGACAGGTTCCTCCTTCTGTAGATGTCTGCATACGTGGAAATAGCGACTACACACAACACTCCAAGAAAGAGAGAGGACATTGTTAACCCCTCAAGAGTAATGCTGGTAACGTAGTCGGTAGCGCGAGCGACAGTATCCACACGTAATTTTGCCTAAATATAGTTGGTGAGATATGGACTCAGGTAGCGACTTTGGGAGACATACAACGAAAGCTTTTGGCGTATCTTTCATGATAGTCCCAAGGTCATCGACATATGGACCGTCGGTGGTACCCCCTCCATAGGTATCCAAACAGTGGTCAAAGACCTCCGCAGCATACCAATAGCAATTGTGATTATGAACAGTATACTCTCCTCCCGCTTGGCTCTTCTCCGCAAGTACAGATGCTATCTCACCAACGGAAGGAGGCGAAGCAAAGGCACAAGTTCGACCCAAGTTAGAAGGGTGATAGCCCAAATGAGCCAAGATAGTCATAAGCGTCAAACCGAAATAGGTGTCCCCGGGAACGACTCGCACAATATCAGGCGAATTGGGACGCTGCTCCCTGTCAATCAGCAGTACACCCACTACCTCCGCGCTGTCTGGGAGATACATCTTGGCGACTAGGAACTCATGCTCCCACTGGGAGTGGCTCCGAGCCTCCTTGTAGTGTTCCAGTTCTCCAATGATGAAGTCTTGAAAGGCAAGTTTCTTGTCTGAGAAGTATGTTTGCGTGAAACCCAGAAGAGGAGATCTGTTGGTTGAGGAGTCGCCAACTACCATGAGCTCGAATTCTGACGCAGAGTACTCTGGTTTTTGATGAGTTAGCTTCACATCATGACTACGAATGTGTGACTACCTTTGATATTGTACTCTGTTAAATGATATATAGAGTTATCCGACCCAATCATCGCCTAGGAAGAATTCAAGTTCATGACTTACCTTTGAGTATTTCTACTCATAGCGTTAAGTCCTCATCAAATTGAAGATAACCCCATCGTACATCAGACTTACCCTCGTATGTGTTAGACCTGCTAAACAAAGACCGACTGGACCTGCTGGACGAATACAGGCTCGGCATCTCTGCTAATTCCAAGAGTAGTATGTGTGTCTTGAAATGTTCAGGACTGAGCAGGTATGTATATATACAGATGGTGCAATGAATTTGTAGAATGCAGAAAGTCCACAACTGTACACCTGCTCCAGGTGTGCATTGCATGGATTGATTGGTGGCTGCTTCCATTACCGAAGACCACGCTGCACGCAGCAAGGGGGCCCGGGGTTATGTGTGACAAGAGCCTGAGGAAGGGTGTTCTCAAAGGCATCCTGACTCCTGCCAGTGCCTCACAGGCAGTGGCAATTTAAATAGGAGATTATCCGTCTTGCTTCCTAGCTGCCTTGTTGAGATAAAGCAGTGTCACGTCTCATGTTTGCTCCATGCAGCGATGTGCTCACCCGGAAATAAGAAGCCCTGCCGCAGAGTGAGTGTAGCCCATGTGGAATGCTTATTTGTGTACTGATAACAATAAATAAATAAGTAAATGAGGCGAGTGTTATCGGCGTGGTGCACGCATCAGTGGTACGATGGTTTGCCGGGTGAGTGAACACATAAAACAAAGTATAAGAGCCAAAAACGTGAAGGCAGATATCGACGAAATTATAAGTCAGTTCGTTTGGGCGGTCAGCCACCACTTGTAGGATGGACTAGACAAGAAGCACACTTGGTAGCCTAGCATGTTTGCCACTACCTCCCAGCATTGAAACTTACCCGCCGTACTACTGTTAACTCGTACCTCATCACTCGGCACTACAGGCAATGGCCCCAGATACCGGCACAACGTTCGCTGCAAGCACGGAACAACCCATGGTTCACAACCACAGTTTCGGATATGTGCATCAAGCCCGCCGAGCGGAGGCTACCAGTACAGCTCTTGCTAAGGACTATGGACTGTTTGTACCTTCAAAACCCACGCTGCAGACTGCTAGTGATACATACACTGGGGCTCAGCCTACAGGCGTTCCAGCTCACCCATCGTTTCCAACGCTAGTTAAGGAGAACTTCATGGTTCGTACGATGGCGGCAGTCGCCGTTTCCCTTGCGATCATAGCGGGTTTGCTAGTTCTCATCACCACGGGAGTGTTATGGAAGCGAGCGATCTCAAAGTGGCGGCGGAGACATCACCGACAGGTTAGAAAAGGGAATGGCAAGGGCAGAGCGGATTCGGCAGACCTCATGGAGGAGGGTGTTTTCGGAACGAAAGGTCCAGATTCACCTGCACTCCCGCTTCAGAACTCCCCATCGTTTGTGGTGAGTCATGATATTGACCTGGAACGTGGGGTTCGTGGTCCTGCGCAAAGAACGGCGGGGGCGTCCTGGTTCGCGCAGATCTTCCAGAGTGCTCGCACGGGATTTCATCACAAGGATACGCAATCCCCGAAAGAGGAATCGTCGTTTCTCGGGAGAAAGCCCGCATCGTTGCCGCAGCAGAAAACGTGGCCTAATTTTTCATTACCGGAATCTTCGAGCTATCCAATGCCGCACTTGTATCGCATGCCTCAAGAACGTAAAGGTGCCTGCGAAAGCTACCCCAACAGCCAAGTTGCACTCGCGTCAGGGCTTTCCTTACACCATTCCCTAGATTGCATCGCCTCTGCACCGTCTGTCCACAGGACGTCACAAGCGAGACCTATTGCCAGTCTTCGAACATCACAAGGACTCGAGGTGGGTGCTATCGCCGAGAAGCCCTCTAAGGGAGGCCAGAAGGATGTGCAAGAAGTAAGCGTCCTGGCCTCCGTGTCCACAGAGAGCTTTGTGGGCCCCTTTGCCGAAGAAAAGTGGTGTTCTGCAATGATCGACACTGGCTCGGAGCTGGTCCCCACCGTGACGGCGTCTTTGCAGACTGTTGGCACTAGCGCGACCGCTAGACACGAAAACGAAAACTTCGAGCACCAAGAGAATCTGACGAGGACTGAACGGATGGACAAGGCTATTCTGGCGTCCTTGGATCTGAAAAGAGCGGGGGAAGGTGGCGATGAGCCGAAACCGAGCACACCATGACGAGGATCTCTACCGTAAGACTGCTTCCTCAACCGAAGTGTTTCGTCTCGCGCAAGTAGGCTTGGAGATTCCCAAACGACCACATAGCAGGAGTCAACGATTTCCTCTGAATTTCGTTTTGTAGAATATTTTATGATGTATGTAAGCGTGAGATCGGAAATGAAGGTGTGACAGACGCGTGCGTGACGTTGTCACATTGCTCTATTGTCCTTGGTACCATGAGATATCCATGGTGTTTCAACGTTGTAACCGGACTACTCAAAGTCTACTTAGTATCCTCGATAGCATTGAGGAACCCCCATGATGGCTTCAATTTTCACCATTTTCCTCAGTTTCACCACCGCCGTTGTTCTATTCCTCTCAAGTTATGTTGTATATCACATCATTATAGCACCTCGATTCAATCCCCTCAGAAAGTTGGCTGGACCTCCTTTGAAGGGATCGCTGGACAATCACATGTCATCTGTGCTTGAGTAAGTCCTCGCCCCCCCCCCCCACTAGACTTGCCTGCTTATAACTTTTCCAAAAGCCCATTCAGGTCGCCCAAGACTCATGCGGCCTATGTAGAGAAATATGGTAGGAATGTCCGTATAAGGGGGCTTGGTCCTGTGAGTAACTGCACTGTAATTTACGGAAGTCTAGAATAACTGTTTGAGGCAGTGGGACGAACGCCTTCTCCCGCTTGACCCCGTTTCTGTCGCGCATGTGCTAAAGAACAGTACAATCTACGAGAAGCCGTGGCAATCTCGAAGACTAATTACCAGTCTCATTGGTTGTGGCATGCTTGCTGCGGAGGGTCATGTGCATAAGCGTCAACGCCGCGTCGCCACCCCTGCGTTTTCCATTCAGAACTTGAGAGCGCTTGTACCTCTGGTCTTTAGCAAGGGCGAAGAACTCAGGGATAAATGGATGGATATAATTCGGGCAGCGGAGGAAGACCAAGAACCTTCGGAGGAGCAGAATTCAAGACAAGTGGAAATAGATGTCTGTCACTGGATCAGTCGGGCTACCTTCGATGTAATTGGGCTAGCGGGTAAGTCATGCTAGACCGTACACACTGCCTTAACTGATCACTCACTCACTAATAGGCTTTGACTACCACTTCAATGCTATACAGAACGAATCGGATGAACTCTTTACTGCGTATAAAGAGATGTTTGAGATCGCCATCTCACAAGGAGATGGTGCAAGGACAGTCCTGGGGATTTATTTCCCCTTTCTAAATACCCTCTTCGTGCGTTGACACCAGTTTTCCTCAATCTTGCGCGCAATCCTAATTGACCTGTGTAGCCCGATAACAGGGTTCGGACTGTGCACAGATGCCAAGAAACTATTCACCGCGTAGCAGGAAAACTAGTCCAACAGAAAAAATCCAGGATTGTGGATGGAGAGAAGAACGGTTCCGCATGCGCCGGCAAGGATCTACTGAGTCTTTTACGTGAGAGTCTTCTGTCGTTATGTCCCTCGTCGGCCAGCTGAATTATTCGTAGTGAAATCCAATGTTGCGACGGACCTCCCGCCAGACCAGCGAATTTCTGATGAGGACATATTACACAATATCAATACCTTTATGTTCGCGGGGTCCGACACGACATCTCTCGCACTGACATGGACGCTTCTGCTCCTTGCAAGGCATCCAGAATTACAGTCTCGTCTTCGCATGGAGCTTCTCTCTATTGCACCAACTACTCCAACGTCTCGGCTGTCGGTCGAAGAAATCGAGTCTTTACACAACACCCTTCAGAACTTACCGTTCCTGAACAATGTCTGTCGGGAGTCTTTGCGATTAATTCCTCCTGTCCATTCTTCTCTCCGGGTCGCAATGCAAGATGATGAAATACCCGTTTCATATCCTGTCCACTTGAGCGACGGCACCATATCAGAGCAGAAGTCTATACGTGTGCCAAAGGGGAGCTTCGTTCACGTTCCTGTTGAAGCTTTCAATCTCGACAAGGGTATTTGGGGAGATGATGCTTGGGAATTCGAGTAAGCTTCCTAATGTCTGTTTGATCAAACTACATCATCGAAAATATTTACAGTCCAGAGCGGTGGGATCATCTGTCGGAGGAAGTGTTGTCACTTCCAGGGTTATACTCTAATCTCCTAACGTTCTCTGCCGGACCAAGGGTAAGCTTTCGCAAAGCTACCATCAGCATCGCTCATCTATGTTTTCAGTCATGCATCGGGATGCGCTTCTCCATGATCGAGATGAAAACCTTTCTCTATATCCTTTTGACAACTTTCACGTTTGCCGAAACAGGCAAAAAAATATACAAAGCTAACGTGTAAGTTGCACATTATGATATCTAGGACACTTTAACTCTCAATTTAACAGTGTACTCACAAGGCCATACGTTTCCGGACAGTTTAAGAGAGGAAGCCAGTGTCCACTCATTGTAAAACCATTTGTCTCGACTGCTGCTTCGTAATACATACAAGCCATTAGCTACACTCGTCAAGAAACCGTCGTATATTACGGCGGTGGGATGCTAGACCAGTATTTCGTTCTTATACTAAGTTACTTATCGAGATATACATATCCTCTCTTCGGTTGTCACCTTGCGGAATGGGTGTTGAAAGTACGCCTTGGCCCTGCAGTATGTAGACCTCCATTAGTCTGCATATATGATTTAACGACCTTGAACGCGTATGCTAAGCCATTTTTGAGATATCCACGCACTGACATCATACCTAGCAAAAGGGGTACTATGGGCTGTTGAGTGCACTGCTCCTTGCCAATCCCCATAATCTGCAAGTACACTATTGTCCAGTATGGCGAGTGGTCTCATCGCCTGCAGTTACAGCATCGATCTCATCACGGTGCCACACACCCCAGGGATCCATCTTCTCTGCGATCGGTGGTGCAATTAACATGGTGGTGTCTGCAATTGCCGCTGTGGTCATGGCAATTGTTGGGGAAATCGCCAGCGTAAGCATCTTAGACACCCGCTGGTGCCGTTGGAGCATGAAGCTGACAACTGAGTCATGTTCATTCATGCGCAGGTCGTTGCCACGATAGCCCAATTCATCGAAGACATCATATGTTGTCCATGCTTCGGATCCCGAGGTCGTATCGGTGCGGAGGAAACCTATTAGCGACCCAGCATTCAGACTGCTGCTCTTATCGTGATACCGTCCACTTGCTCAGTGCAAAACGCAGTATCATTCTGTCGAAGACGATACAAGGAATAGGGAGTGCACGTTGGTTGAAAAGCTAATGGAATTATATTAATGGCTGTGGATAACATACAAATCTATGATAACGATACATGGCTACTGGTCGTATAGTAATACATGAATAATGTAATGGTTGTGGCACAAATCGAAGTGTGGCATATTTGCCAATTAAAACGAATCATGTAGTACGATTCTTGATGCCTCTAGATCCTATAAAATGTTTCCCAAAATTTGCTAAGCCCTGGCTGCATTTGATCGCCACTCTTCCGAGCATTGATGTCCGGCGCGGGGCTTGGGCTTTTGGAGGTGCTACGTCCATCTCCATGAAAGATCTCATACTCGACTCTTTATTCTCCGGATACGGAAACAACTTCGCAGCACGTTCCCGCAGGTGCATATATGTGAGCTCAGTTGCAGGCTGAGGAGCGAGAGGACGTGTAGGTACCGCATCTGGCATGGGATTCGAGAAGTGACGCCCATGTGCAGAACGAGGGTGCGCAAGACGAGTAGTGACACAAGACTGATACTTGCGCTCCCGTGTGGTAGTGGATAGCGGTGGTTCTCGACATTTTTCCAATGTGCTCCCACGAGCGTCAGCCTTTCCCGTGCCACTCGACTTCCAGTGCTGCGACCCGTGCGCCTTGAGCTTCGAAAGACTGAAATCAAGTGCCGAAGCATGCTTCGCTGAGAGAGTTGGTTGAAGAGGAGGAAGTGGCGATTCTCTTATGGGTACAAATGTGCGCTCTAGATGCACAGCTGCCGCACTGAAAGTAGCGGGAACTTTCGTTTCCTCGACGTTAAATATTTGTCCGCGACGCCTTCCGTCGCTGCTGGTAGATCTGACTCTGCCAGAGCTTGGCTGTCGGTTCAGAAATAAGTCGCAAGAAGAATCCTTCAAAAAGGTGGCATCTGGAGAGCTGGCTAGGATGATGGGCACGTCCATCGAGTTAGAAGTTGCCAACTCATCTCGACCTCCGCGCGTTGAAGTACTGCCAGTGCGCCCCGCAAATAAACCACAAGTTACTGGTGCCTGAGGTGCAACGTC
>Ga0153978_1000097_pt1 | contig 18215 bp, 22 predicted proteins | sample TSGA062MetaG_FD_104749 | JGI IMG/M metagenome (GOLD analysis project Ga0153978, IMG submission 104749) | Attine ant fungus gardens microbial communities from Georgia, USA - TSGA062 MetaG | ecosystem: Host-associated > Fungi > Mycelium > Unclassified | place: USA: Georgia, Yuchi Wildlife...
GAGCATCCGTAATCTATTATCGACACTCAAAAAGGGTGCAGGAAAGTCGGGTGAGGTTATCAGCGCTGCTAAAGGTATTCGCAAACATAGTTCAGGTGGACTTGTCTTGGAACATCCACCTCAGGTCCCAGAGAAAGACAGTGTTACTGGTGACCATCTGTCCTTCCTCAGCAAACCAAGTAGAGGACAAATAACAGAGTTATATCGACTCCCGGTGGATCAAGTTCTCAGTATCGACTCCAACAAGGCTGATTTTTCTGGACCAATCTGGTACTTGTCTAAGGCCTCAGACGGCACGGCAATTGCGTGGAATTCTTGCAACGGTGTCATTAAAGGCAGAAAGCTGAGCATCACTTGGTTTAGTCATAACGATTCTAATCATCGTGTTCTGGAGGTGGACCTAAGTCGATGCATTGACGTGCGGTCTCTCACGAATGGTGACTTGAATCAGGAAGATCTGGAGCTATTGAATGAACAAGAAGAAACGCACGGACTTAAAGTACTCGAGCTGGTCTCACGAAGTCACCAGACGGACAGATTCGCAGTGCGAAATTTTGGCGAAAGGGCTGCATGGGTCACTGCGCTTTGGTGAGGAAGACACTTGTGTCCAGACAATGTTGCTGATATGGTAATAGGGACTCGATCTTGCCGACAGCCATGAATACAAAAGGCAGCTTTGGATCTCTTAAAGAGCTAACACATAAGTTGGGTCAGCCTCAAGATGAAAGACGATCACATATTGGTCGTACGATGACTATGCATGCTGCTCCTAAACAATCAACAGTGGGTGTGCGCAGAGAGAGGTCCCTTCCACCTCTTCCGCCCAAAACACCTCGCATGTTGCCGCCCTTGACGATCCCTCACACTTCTCTGATCTCGAAAGTCGATATTATGCCGAGAATCGACTCAGCACAAACTCCCTCGCCCAGTGTATATTCTCCAGGTCCCCCACCACCCCCAGGCCTACCAAGCCCAGCAACAAGTCCTTCAGTAACTGACCTGGGTCGCCGTTCTATGGTCAGACAGCGTTTGGCCGAGCTGGAGAAAGATCAATCCATGCAGAGCCCATCCTTGAAGCGAACTAGCGGGTCCTTGTCGCCTTTCTCCCCAGTCAGCACAGCCGGAACAGGCAGAAGTGGATTTTTGAGTGTTTTAACATCAGAAGAGGAAGTTGAACCCGGTGAACACAAACCTTTTGAGCATCTGAGAGAGAGCAAGTTTCTTCCTGACCTAGGGGTATCGAGCAAGGCTGTGGAGGATAGGACACCTGAACGGCCAGCAATAGAACGTCATGGTAGCACCTGCTCAGAACTCCCCTACGCAAACGACAACGACTCTCCAGATGATGATCGATTCACCAAAATTGGACATTTCAAACACATTTCTGACAATCTCTCTACCATTAAAAATTCTATAGGTTTAGGAAGTGGAGGAAAGACACTTCACCAGACATTACTTGAGGTCAATCATCACTCACACTCGACAAAAAGAAAAGTGGAAGAGCTAGTACAGAAGTTCGAATGTTTGCAAATGACATCTCCACCGTCGTCCTGCAGAGCGACAAGAAAAGTTCTGGAGGTTACTCGAGTTGAACTGTCTAGAAAAATAGACGTACTGATGGAAAGTCTCGGGAACATTGACAAAACACCAAAGGACGCTGGGAGTGAGATCACTTCATCACATAATCCTTTGGTGGCGACCAAGGCCGATCTTAGCACCTTGAAGGAGCATCTAGATGGGAAACTCTCGGCTCATATGACTTCCCTTCTTGGCCAAGTTTCCACCCCGGGCTCTGCTGGCCTTTCTGAAGTACGCTTCGATCTACACTCTCGTCGAAAACCTCAATCATTAACAATAAATATAGCTTTTGAAGATTAGAGCACTGATTGAGAGTGATGACGGGCAACGTGCCTTGCAGATTCGACAGCAGGCGGATAGTGTCCGATATTTGAATGAACTCAATTCAGTGCGTAACTTTCCAGTCGATCAATGAGGTCTGATACTAGCCACTGTCAAGTGGCTCGAAAGCTTTGTCAGGAATGGGACAGCACAGATCAATGGTTTGGCGACGAACGTAGAACGGCTGTGTAGGGATCTATGCTCGGAGCCTGAATCATCACGAACTGGTATATTGAACGACATCTACACGGTCCTGCTGGAACTTAGGAGTCGAAATGATCCTTCAACATTACAATATTCAGTTGACAAACTTGCAGAAATAATCAATGCAAATTCTGCGAATACAATGAGTGAGTCTTTCCACTCACTTCAGGGTTTAATTCCAGATGTCTAGATGTTGTGTGCAGATGTCCAAGCTTTAGCAAATTTTATGGAGCATCAAAGACAAGATCAAGAAGCATTCTTGCGAGCTTTTACTGCCGGTTGGTAAACTTTGTAGTTATCAAAACGTGTTACTTATAGGCCAGCGTAGAGATATCAGGCGAGATCAAAGGTGAACGGCTACGATTTGTCGAAGCGATGAAGGAAGCAACTGTGATTAACGTCCAAAGTAAGTCCTCAAGAACGATGCAACAGCCCTCTTCACTTAGGAAAAACTACTCTCAGTGCAAGTGGATCAGTTGAAAAAGGAATTGGCTCGGCAGATTGTATTAGTTTCCCAAGATCTTGGGCGCTTGGAGTCTGAAAAACGAGAGGTGGAGACAAAGATTGCAAATCTACATGCTTTTCATGCCAATCAGAAGCGGAGCTCTGGACAAGTGAGTATCTCTGAATTTTTTCAAGATTTCTGGATTGATAATGTTTCAAAATTTAAAGCCTAGCCCTTTAACTGTAACTGCCAATCGGCAGACATATCGCCCACTGTCTAGGCAACCACAATACCCTGCATATGCGGCATACAGTCAAAATCGCCCATTGCCGCATCCACACTAAGGATTTTACATAAGTTTAATTGAGGTGATTAGACAGACAATAAGACAGCAATAAGACAGCAGTTAGTGATTAAAAAATGTGTATAGTACATGTACGTTGATTCAAGAGAATTTTTAGTGATTCAGGTGAGTAACGTCAATATAACGAGCTGTGGCGGCGATCCGGAAATTGGTTGGTACAACCGTGTGCCTGAGTATGTCATATCAGCTTTTATGGGTGATAAGCTCGTGGAGGGATATACTCGTAATACTGCTGAACTCCTGCACCGTCCATTGCAAGGACATCACCCTGTGGGATGCTTCACTCGAAAACATTCTCTACATAATCGAACAAGACTTACGTGTCGGAGAATAACCGAGATCGCGATATTGCGTTGAGATCCTGGGTCCGTGTGTTTGGCCAACAACCGAAAATGCATCAAAGCCGGGGACCCAAGCGACAGGCCAGCAACCAGTGGACCCAGGCCAACTTCACTATCTGTGTGGAACTGCAAAGCAACATGCCTCAGGTTCTGGGTAATTATCCCATAAGGAAGCATACCGCCATCCTCTGTCGCTCCATGTATGCAGCACTTGAGTCAATTGAAGTGAGAAAGGTCATGCACGGCTCAAGTAGTCGGAGACATTCACCTGAGAACTTCATTAAAATGTGCATCTTTACCAAGTACCAGATTGACTCGGGCTTCGATGAGCTTACGCGCTCTCACAATAACGTCGGGAACTTGGTCGAAGGAAAGAGTATTTTCCGTTCCGCCAACATACTATCGATTATAAGCAAGATGGTCTTCGTGTAAGTCATAGTTTACCTGGTAAGGCACACCAGCTAGCCACATGAAATAATTATTACTCAATTATCTTAAAATTGGTGGAGATCACTCGCCATTCTGTGAGAAGTAATTTGTCAAGAGTGTACCACGACCTATAAGAGGGTCAGAGGGACAAGCAGACACCAGGATTTGAATTACATTTGTGCTGAGATCTTTTAGACAGCCCCTTCCTGAATATTTATGGTACTCACAGCTCTCAGAGGCCACCTTCGGAAAGGTAGTGCACCTTTTAAGGCCTGTATTTGATAGTCTTGAAAGATCGTGTCCGCTTCATGATTGAAACGTAGATGTCCAGTCTTGATGTGATGAATCCGGCCACTTCACACAAATAAATTCCAGTACCTGTGGTTTCATGCGTGGAATGTCCTTACCGAGATCCCGGGAGCTCGTAGGTAAAGCATTGTATGGTATTCTCAGTATCTCCAGGCACGAGCTGGAAGGTTTTTACTGGTAGATCCACTATTCCTATTGAAGAAATGAATACTTGCTTCAAAGAACAGACACCCGGCTTACCTGAGTTCTCTGCGATATAACATCGTTGATAGGGTACAGGAAGTGTCAGGTATAAGAATTCTGTCGCAGATCGTATTGCTCCTTGAGCTGAAAGTACAGCCTGTGGAATGATTAAGCAACTTGTAGCGAAACGAAGCATGTAAGAGGATTATTTATTTACTTTGCAGTGCATGCATTCCCAATATTCCCATTTAAATCTGATAAATCAGAATCAACGGCTGGTAGTATCATGACGATCACGATAGGACTCACCGACTCGATAGTCGTCCACAGTTCCTGCAATGCCAACCCCTAGTATATGCATAGTCGGTCGTGGGTCCTTGGGAGACGGGGAGAGGTGGCTCAGGTGCTAGTTCTTCCAATGGGACAGCCAAAGAATGATTAAGTGCGAGCTTGAGAAATTCTGGATTGTATTCGAGTTCCTCCGGTAGAGGGAGGCCGTTTTCATCTCGCCAAAACCAATTGCACTCTGGTTCCAGACAGGTCCACGTGAGAGTATAGATATGAGGCGAGGCCCGATGACACGCTCTACAAGTTCTCGAGATATCCTTGATATGCTCAAATTCGCCAATGCTGTCTGTATTGTCAGTGCTAGTTCAATTAAATTAAATTGGAAAAAGTGACCTTTGATCTGCCTGAAAGTCTACGTCTATATCTTCCTCAGGAGCCTCAAGTAAACTATCTTCTCGGAGACATTGATTGACAGAGGCATTGGAAGACTTTGACCACCATGGCTCTCCCTGTTTGATTTCAACATCCTGAGTCTATGCGATATGTCAAAGGTAGAACACACCTGGCTTTCACACCACTGGAATGCAAACTTGTATCGGACAACACGCCCTCGTTCATTGCCCGCCAACTGATACTCCGCTAATGTCGATCAGTTTTTCCATTCGGGAAAATTGGACGTGCTTCTTACCCCATGCGTGAATGATAGTATAGAAGCCAAGAACAGCGTATGTAACGCCTTTGGACCCAAGATCATACGGGAAGAGAGCATATTTGTCATCTATGAGAAGAACAAGGGGACGTCGAGAACGGAAGTTCGAGAGTAATGCCTGAACAGATCTATCCTTCGCGAGTTGATCTTCCGCCTCCTGGGCAACACTTTGCCTGTGGTGAGTGTGTATGCTCTGCGCCTTTCCACCGCTATAAAGGATTATGAATAAAGACTGTATGAGTAATATGATATTCACCCATGAGAGATGATAAGCTTTCCGCCATATTCGAACTTATCACGTCTGTCGGAGGTCAATCTCTAGAATAGCAGGATAATTTTGGAGTCCTAACCTTGCAGAAAATGCACTAAGCAGGTATCCTCTAGCGACATTACGGGCGTGATAAACGCCTCCTTGGTAGCTTCGAAACCAGTCGAAGGACTCGCAAACTTCTTGGCGAGACTGCCGCAGAAAATGAGCTCATCTTACAAGAGGATGATGATGATGATCTTACTTGAGCCCAAATTGGAGGATAGTTGTCGAGAGGGGATTTGACAGAGGACACTGGAGGAGCAATTTCTTCACAGAACTCAATCCCTGGATTTTGGACGCCAGAGATTAATCCATCTGCCACCGGTTCCTGGAGCCAGTTATGAAGGAGAGGTAACTCTATTGCTTCGTCGAATGCCTTTTCGCCGGCGGGGATCTCTACAATAGGCGGAGATATCTCAGGGACCGCGTGTCGAGCAGAAATACAGTCATTTGATGGACTGTCCGAGTTCTTGATCCGTTCGCGCTTGAGATCAGGTTCTTGAGCGGTGACGTCCGAGTGGGTATAGGTATCTCGGGGGAAATCTTTGGCGCTGACGATGGGATCGGTCCCAGGTGGTGTAGCCATTATTGATCCGTTAAAGTGCTCGTGCGGCTGGACCGTGTTATTCGCAGTCCCCTGTACTGTTGTTGCCCTGCGGCGCTTCTCTTTCTTTCGATTCTCTCGAGGGAGCGGAATGGATGTATTTTTCCCCTTGTGATCAGCTACCGTTTGTTTTGGACTCGCACGACACCCATTGTCTGGACGGCCACGAAACTGATTAGCCTTAGTGTTCTTCGACTGCACTCGGTCCGAAGATGCCTGTAGTCGACATGCAGAGTGTGGGGGTGTCTTTTCGACGTCCGAGAGCCTGCAGGGTGGAGTAGGCTTGAGTGTCAGGATATCGGCCCGTCCATTGGTGGACTTCTCAATCCTCCGGCGCTTGTGACCTGTATTCCCATCGATTGGCCTCCCCCTCTTCTCCCCTTGTACTCCTTGCTTGTCCATTGTTTCCCTAGAAAGTTGAGGAATCGGTTCTGGAAGTCCAAGGTTTCGTCGTTCCTCCCTCACAAACCGTGAAGCAAGATCATGGTTATTTCCGCAAAGAGCCCTCTGAACATTGATGAAGCATCTTATTAACCGGTCTGTGACTTCGACTTCTTGAGCTGGCACAAATTTCTTCCCTGGATTGAATGCCAAGTCAACCCAGGGCCGCAATTCTTTCTAGACGTGGTCTCAGAGAAAGATCAAAGCAGGAATAGTTGGAGAACATACGGTGACGTTAGAAAAATGATGCGTGGTAATCAGGCTGTCCATTCGTTTTCGAGCTTGATCCTTTGGTAAAGGTTTTGGCCATGTCTCGAATATCCTCCGATAAATCATTTTGACTAGTAAACGGTCGTCCCACGTTTTCAAGTGTCCAATAAATTCCAATCTCAGAATAAGGTCCATGGGTAGCACTTGAGCACAAATGCGAGAGGCAAGCAACTATAACAGTTCAACAAGATTCAGCGCCACACGCCTTGAACCACTACGCGCCTCACACTTTATTGTTTGTCATGGAAACAACTGCAAATCGCAACAAGCGCTTCCAGCTCTGCCACAGGGACAAAGAATATAATAGTCTCACGAATGATTCAATAATAAACGAGAGAAATTATTTCGAAAGAGCATGTTGCAGTGCCTCATAAACCTCAGCCTCAATCCGTGCCTCCGCCTTATCAGCCTCAGAACCAGTCCCAGAAGCGACCTTGTTTGCCTCCGCGAGTCCCGTACGCACAGCCTAATGTTCGGGGAGACTCCAGTTGTACAAAAATCACCCGTCGAAACAGCTCACCTCAATAGAAAAATCCTCAAGTGAAGCACCCTCAACCGCGTTTATGGTAAGCTTGTTATTTGGGTGTACAGTCGCGATCCCACCAGAAACTATGCGTTCAAAAGGATGCGTTAGCTTTTCGACAATGGAAATCGAACAACATACTGAAGAATTTCTGAGATCCCGAATTTTCGATGACTTCAACAACACCAGAACTCAAAGGTTCGATTGATGGAACATGATTTGACAAGATACCCATGTCACCGGACTCAGCAGGAATGTTCACCTGAACAACATCTTGAGAGGAGAAGATAGTCTTATATATTCATAGACAACCTTATGTTAGTCAAGCCATCGCAGCCGTGAAAGATACCTGAAAGATATCTGAGTACCCACTTTGTGAGGAAGGACCAGGGAAAGTTTGAGCTTGTCACTGACTTCAGCATAACCACGTCTTGCGAGTGCAAAACTAGTCGTTGCCCGGCGCACAACAGAAAGAAAACGTAGTGAAGACATTATGAGAACTCGTGATGGCCGTGAATTTGCGGAGTCATGTCCACGGATTCTGCCGCCATATTCACACGATATATTATAATACATATAATCAGATTACAGCCCAATAGAACCTTGGTCCTTGTTTCCTCCGGTATAATCCTCGGGTAGAAGAGTCGGTTCCAGTCGGATTCCACGTTCACTGGGTAATAGACTAAGTAATTCCAATTGCTCCAGCCCAGGTTTACACTCACATTTCATCCACAGCAACCAACAGATCATAATTAATTTCTTGTGAAACTACGGAATTAAACTCATAGCGTGGGTGTGAACGCACAAAGTTACGGATCCATGTAGCGGTAGTTTCCAAGGAGCCTATTGCATCGGTTTGAGCTAGAAGGCAAAAGCAGAATGGCAAGAACGCTGACTATTAGCTCGACGTCTTACTAGATTGAGGTATCGTTCAATTCTTGCCAGAGCTTCTGGCTCTATTTCTAGGGTATCAAGATATGCAGAAACCAGGCCAAGAAGACCCGGAAAATTTACTCCCTTTGAGAATTTGTTATTCAAGCAGGATAGGGATTTCACAAAAGATAATCACCTTCCCGTTCATGATCTCATCCATAGTCATTTCTTCGTACTCATCCTTGATGGGTACGTTTAGTTCTCCATTTACAGGAGGACCAGGAGGCGTGAAACAATTGCCGAGTTTCTTCTGCTTGGGTATAGAGCCATCCAGCGACGAGGAGCTTCCAGAACAGAGAGAAGCGGCACTGCTCGCGACACTACGGTCATGAGGATAGACGTCCTTACGGAAGTAGAATCTACCCGAGCGTCTGGCATCTCTCAACTGGGCCCGTTGCATGTTTTCATCGACCTAAGGAGAAAATTTGAAAACTACAATGCTCACGCAGTTTGAGACTCAAATACCTTTGAAATGGGCACATAGAAATTAAGGTTAAAGTAAAGGATTGCACGCGAAAGAAGGACGACAAAGATGGCGAATGCAGCATTTTCAAAGTCTGTTAGCTGGACCTCCATGCTTCTGAATTCAACTCGCCATCCTATCGATGAATTAGGTGGGGGTGGTTTAAATCGCAATGTTTGCCAATTGGTTGATTGGATATTCTGAGTCACATGTGTCAGGGTGCCAGGACTGGGATGAGAAAATCATACCTCGAAGTGATCGCTGCTGGAGGTATCATCCTGTTCAATCGTTTCAGAAAAAATAACAAGAGGATCGCGAATGAAGAGATGTGCGATGTGTTTGGATAGCAGCTCATCGAGTCCTGTTTTTACCTAAGATGTCGGTAAATCAATCGATCAAGACTATGTCGCACCATGCTTCCTGAGCCTATCGTATATCTCCACATCAAAGGGAACCTCGGTATCGTTGTATTCTGGGCGGTTCATCCACTCAGGGGAGAGGTAAAGGTCAACGCTGTCGTAACGCGACTTTGGGATCCTAAATCGGTTGTTTTTGAGCTCCTGTAGTTGGTTGATCGCGTTAAGAAGCAACCTATAACAACAGACTATCAAAATCAACCTTCAATCCCCGTTCTTCTTCTGTACGATCATCAACACTACCAGCAATCACGTTCCATCGGCAATCAACGTCTGCAAGGTAGCCTCGCCAGACCGGACTTGCAGCCGTCAGAGCAAGCTGCAATATGATTAATAAGTGGATAAAACGGACGCTGGTGAAACACACAAGAATGGGTCCGATTGGGATCAGGCCGTCATATAATCGACGGGCATCCGCTACATTACAAGCTTGAAAAGTCAATTGCAAACAACAACATCCCATGCCAAAACCCATTGCATCTAGGTATATGTGATCTGGGAGGGCAGCGCCACTTTTGGCCTCTTTTTATAGTTCGTCAGCGTAGGCTATCCTTCCAAACTGTATTTGACCACATACCGAAATCCTCTGGATAGATATTACGACCCCAGGGAATAGTAGGATCGATGAATGGTTGGGGAGTCTTCTCATCAAAGAATATTGGCAGGTTGATGGCGACCTTGGATCCGCGGCGAGTTCGAATATTCGCCGTGAGCGTACTGTATTAAATTGTTAACCTTTGCATGATGTATGACAAAAAAGGTGGCCCAGCATACGGGAAACGTGCATGAGGATTGGTGATCTGCTCGGGCAGGAAGAGACTGTGACTTGATACAGCATTGGAGGGGTCATAGCCAGGCTCCGTGAACTGGCCCTGAACACCGAGGAGAGGAAAGGAGGTGACTGTTACGGGGATTTCATTGGCCTTCAGATGTTTCCGGGCAAGGGTTCGCCTTGGTAAGAGTTATTTTGAGTTGCATCTACCTTCGGGAAAGGCTACCTACCGGTATCGCATATTGCTTTCGACAGACAATAGGTCAGGTATTGAGCCAGTATATGGGGAGCCAGGTGTTGATTCTAGCATGTAGCGGCCGTACTCAGGGTGAAATTTCGGGATCGATACGCTGCAAGGAGGAAATTATAGACACAATGTGGCGCAAAAATCCGAACACACTTCTCTGGGTGATCTACGCAGATGACGTCGACTATTTCATTCAGCTTTGCAAGGATTTCGGTTTGACGCAGGGAAAGTCTAGCGTTCTTCTCTTTGTTGTTAAGGGAAATGACCATGTATTCGAGCTTGGAGCATGTTAACCTCAAGCGAAGTGATTGGATACACAGTGTACCTCGTCCCCCCACAACAGCTCATCGCCATGTCTATCCTTGAGGCGATCCCAGATATGTAGAAACTGGGTGATGCCATGATTGCGCACATGGTCTGCATACTGAAGGGTATCAGCCCAAGCGAGAGGAGTTCCAAGTATGAGCAGGCCCATGGGTGCAGTTTGGTCCGTTCAGTTTGATTAGTAAATTAAAGCTATTTGTAGATGGTTTTATCATGGCTTTGTCATTGTAGTATTTATCTCCGGCCTGATCTCACAAAATCTTCTGAGTCAGCCTTTGTATCATCTGTGCCACGAATCACGCCATAGCCTCTGTTCTGATTTTGGTCAGAAATATGATCTAGATCAACCATTTGCTCCATTTGTAGCCCACTTCAAGCATATCTTGAGTGCAAGAAGAATATGACGGAGCGATCGTGTCCAAGCCTCCTCTTGATTGAATTGTAATTTGACCGAAACATCACCAATCCGATCCTTGGTAATTCTGCAAGAAAGATCATTCGTGAACTCTAATCCCTTAGGAGCAGAATCAGGCTCACTGGTGAGGAAACTCAACATTGGTATCTTGCGATTTGATATAGTCAATGAGGTGCTTCAAGCAGTCAAGGAATGCTACCATCGCAAAGTCGAATCGGCGGTTGTGCAATAAGCGACCAAAGTGTAGATCTCCAGAACCATATAGTTCATATGTTGCCTTGTCACCAGTGGTTTTTTCTATGCGGGAAAACGAGCCCATCGGAACTAGGCGATAACTTCTTGGTGGTAAGCGGTGGTGCTCCCTGATTGACCGTCAGCGTACTTTGAAAATGTATAGTCCAACTTTCTGGTAATGGTATACAATAATAGTAGTGCTTGGCCCCAAGCAGCGTTGATTTCTGCCCATTCAACCTAGTAAGTGTGATTGAGTGCATCGGGCGCTTGCAATCAGAGCTCCACTTACGGGCACCCCAGGTACACGTCCAAGACGTAATCCATTAATGGTTCCGAACACACCATCATGGCCAATGCAAAACGCATCATTGTAGACATTTGTCCGCTCAAGTTTCTCCAGAGTGGCAACGTCCGCAGCGTATGCGGCTCTGAGCGAAGCCAATTGTGTGGTCTGGTGTTCAGCTAGGAGGAGCTGGTCATTATGCTGCCTCCAGAACCTGCAATTGAGAGGAATAACGAAAGAACAAAACAGACAGAAATGCCAGCTCACTCAGCCTCTTCAGCTTCAAGGGCTTTCTCATCCAGTTCCAGTAAACGTGTCTCCTCATCAAGTTGTTCTCGTTCTCTTTCCGCCTCTTTCAACTGGTCAATTGCAAGCCGTTCCTCACTCTTTAGTCGCTCTATCTTCTTTTCTGCTTCTTCTTTTGTGAGACCTTGCGCTTCACGTTCCTTTTCCTTTCTGATCTCTTTCTCAAAGGCGATATACCCATCTCGCTCTTTCTTGGTTTCTTCTAGCTGACGGTTAAGAGTTTTGAGTAGAATTTGTGTACACTCAGCACAGAGCGGATGATCAATGTCTGTCTTTGTGGACAAGAGGTTGAATAGCCTTGCTGCTGACCGTAAATGATGTGATAAAGGCGAGGGGGAAGTCTGATCAGGGTCGTATTGTGCTAGTGAGGGAGGGCTAGATATTTCCCGAGGCGCTAAGGCTGGCTTCCGAAATCGTGTTTGTGTCACTGGAGATGAGGGAATATGGCGTATGACACTATCCTGTAGCAGCACGAACGACTCATTGGCGGTGCGCTCTGGCTGTTTACCTTGGGCACGCAAAGACCGTTTTGATCTATTCGGATCCAGGGAGCCAGATCCAGTACCTGTCGATCTCTCCCAAACTGCCTTGACATACGGCGAGGCAGGAAGCTGGGCAAGCTTTTGCTCGTTAGTCAGATGTCGTGTGCGTTGGGTTGGAGAAACCGGCAGAGAAGCAACAACAGTATCATAGGCAGACGGTGCAAGATCTATCAAGGACGCATCTGGCTAGCGTCATAGATTAACGGTAAAGTACAGCCTAGTAAACAAAGCAATGTACATACCTGTAGCAACTCTTTACATTGTTGGCATACCAAGCCGAAGCTCATGGTAGATATGTGACTGGATGTGACAAGATGATTAGACTCGGAAACTATGGGTCACTTGCTCGGTCCACTTTAGATTTTCATTTCCTCTTAGACGGCTGTCTGCACGATATGATCACCTCTATAAGACAACGCAAACAGCATCATTGAATAGCCCTTGTGCAGCCCGTGAGCTGTTCGTAACCTGAACGAAAACTCCACAAGTTTCGTTTCTCGCATTTTGCATGGCGATCGTAACACATGTTCAACACGTCCTCAAGGATTCAAAAAGCTGAATGTCTGGCAGCATGACGACCTCCAGCTCATCAGCTCTGCAATTCCCCAGGTATACTTGCTCTTTCGTTTATCCCTCCCTTGTATGTATTCACCATTGGCCGAGTCTCTAGGATGTCCACTCGTGCTTTCGCTCTTATCATTGGTATCGACCACTACAAATCTGGTAATATCTGGAATCTTCATTCCTGTGTTGACGATGCCAGGCGCATCCGATCCTGGTTGGTCAACGACCTTAACGTTCCCGATGATCAGATTTGCATGCTGCTGGACGGCCAAGCAACCCAACACAACATTGAAAATCGCTTCATGTCGCATTTGACAAACAACCGTTGTATTGAGAAAGGCGATGCTATCATTATCTATTTCGCTGGCCATGGTAGTACTATACCTACCCCCAAAGGCTGGTTTCCACCTAACACTCTTAAACGAAGTGGGTTTGCCGAGGTTCTCTGCACGTATGATTATGAAACAAAAGCGACCCGTGGTCGTGTAGCGGGTATTTCTGACAGATCATTGGGTTCCATGGTTTATGAGCTGTCTCAAGCTAAAGGCGATAACATCACTCTGATACTTGATACATGTTTTTCTCCACGGAGAGACATTGCAGGTCGAGGACTCACTCGTTGGACACCAACAATCAAAGTGGCTCCTGATGACTTAGATCGCTGTCTCTGGCACGGTGCTCGTAGGAGATTGTACGGTCCTCCTTATAGTATTCTTGCTCCTCAGAAGAGTCACATCTGCCTTGCAGCATGTGGGAACGGGAGCCAAGCAATCGAGGGTAAAAATGGGGGAAGGTTGACACATAAGTTATTAGAGCTGGTGTCCACCTTGTCGCTTCATCGCATCTCCTACAGCCACCTCCTGGATCGACTCCAACAGGGAATGCCGAATACGCAGCAGCCCGTCTGTCACGGTATTAATAGAGATCGTATACTCTTCAATGGGGTGCCCTTTACTACCAACGCCCATTTTCTTCAGGTCACTCTTAATGACCGTGATGAGCGTCTCAGAGTAGAAGCTGGCCTGATACACGGGCTAGTTGAAGGAAGCGAACTGTCTTTACACTTCCATAATCATCGTTGCTCCAACAACCCAGCATTCTCTACCATTGTTGTCGAAGAACTTCATCCTACCTGGTGTTTTGCTCGGACGGTGAACCTGAGAGTGTCACTTCCAAAGACGTGCTGGGCAAGGGTTATACGATGGAATAATAGACGCCCTTTCCGTGTCAATCTCAAGGCGACTTTGACATCCTTTATCCGGATGTGGAAGTTCAAACGAACATTTAATGCTGAAAGTGCACCAACATCACGATCGGGTCTCAGCATTCTGCGAGTCCGAAAGGCTGCTCAGGCTGACATTTCTCTCACTCTCGGGCGTCATTCTGTCACAGTAGAAAGGCATGATGATATCATCGCCACTAATCATCGTCATGTTATTAAGATTGAGAAGCGCACAGGAGATGAAGTCCTCGCTGATGCTGCCCGCTTTCACCTTCATCTCCACCGTTTTAATCCTCTTGCTCCTTTCAAAGATCTTGTTTCGATGGAGCTCTACCGCCTTCATCCTGAATATTGGACAAAGATGGGAGGCAACCTGCTCCAGAATGGCAAAGCAGTCATTCCCTATGAGCAAGGGGCTATCTTCAGCATTTTCTTGTATAATAAATCCAATGTCGATCTATGGCCTTACCTCGCGTACATGGATCCCAACTACTATGGAATTACCATGCTCTACCAATCAGACACTGCCGCATCTCCACCACCTCTGCCGAAGAAGAGTCACCTTGAGATTGGATCTGGAAAGCCAGGTTCGGAGGCAATGTCGTTCACTCTCCCGGATCACGAACATCTTGATTCGGGGTTTCTCAAACTTTTCCTTTCCCCAACTCCCATCGCAATGGGGATGATTGAGCAAGGACCTTCCCTTGCATGGACAAGCTTCATGGAAATAGAGAGCGTGCCAGCGTCGCCTATAGACTTTGATTCTGAGAAAGGGAATAGGATGTGGGATACAGCATTGGTTTCCATCGTCTTCTTGAGGCAGAGAAATGGCTAGGATATCTCTAGCTTTTATGGCCACCTAATTTTACCGCTATCTATACCATACTTCTATGACACTTGTTCTTGTTTGATTTATATGAGTAGTGTAGTGAATTATGTAGATTTTATTTTATTTTTGATTCAACAATTTATTACACGGTGCCCGAATGCAGTCCGTGATCTTATTTTGTTTTCGTCCGGTGATGGACCACCCCCCTTGTTAAATAGCATCCAATCGAAGCCTTGTAGAGGTACGGAGATTATTCACTGTGGTGATCGGTACTCGGCTCCGCAAACTTTAATTCTCAGCAACAACATGCCTCTCTTATAAATTTGGGAAAGCCCGGGATTTTGGCTCGATCTAAGTTACGCTTGAATATACACAGGTGACATATGCACACAGGTTCAACCGGACCTGTACAAGGGCAGTCACGTGGTTAGCGCGGTGAGCGTGGCTGAAATTAACCTATATACCACTAATGTTCCATCTACATCCAGGCTTACAACATCGACAACTCACTACGGGCATAAACTCTGAAAAGGCTTTTTATTAATGCCAGCTGAGCCAAGTTATCATGAAGATTCACCGCAATCACAGGAAACAGCTAACCTCGTACGGCGTCTAGCAGGTCCATCATCTGGCAAAGCAGGGTCTGTGTTGTGAGGATACGGCCAGCATACTGATAATAAAACATTCTTAGGCTCGCTGTAGATCAGTCGGAGATCAACAAAATCATTGCTGATGTGTCCAAGGGGTCAAAGTTCTACGAAGTGGGCATCAAGAGCTTGTAATCCTAATTTCCCCTCATGTACTCCACAGAATGAAAAGAAGAAGGATAAGGAACTTACAGAGCGGATCGACAGGATCCTCAAGATGCGGGATGAAGTGATTGGAGGCTCAGACATTTGTCAGTGATATAGCTTCTGTCAGCCGTCGCGCTTGACTTGTGTTTATATTCCATCCTCAGCCAAAGTAGAAGCAAGCGTAGATCGCCTGGTATGGCCGACATAGCAACAACTTACAGAGATTTAACGGTCATTTTTTGTTTGTCCTCATTCGATCCAGATTGTAGACTTGGAGGCCCGGCGAGACCTTAGCCAAGTCATTGTTCACGTAGATATGGACGCCTTCTACGCTGTGAGTCCAAAATTTGTTTTCTTGTATTTTTGTGGGGTTTAATAGTGAGAAGAGCGTCGAGATTTTAAAAAATCCAGAATTAGCTGGTAAACCATTTGGAGTGCGTCCCCTTTACAGCTTTGGGAACCACCGACTAACGCCTGATGGTCACAACAGGTTGGATGTGGAGTCCTCACGACGGCGTCTTACGAGGCCAGAAAATATGGTGTGCGGTCAGGCATGGCAGGTATATGCCTTAAAACATCCAAATTTCTTTACTGAACCTATCCCGAGGCTTCGTCGCAAAGAAACTCTGTCCTGATCTCATCTTTGTTTCCAATCACTTTTCCAGATATATGGAAATGTCGAACCAGATTATGTCCATTTTCAAGCGCTACGACCCAACCATGCTTCCCGCCGGGTGTGATGAAGGATACTTGAAGTACGTACTTTCCCGTTTGGGATGAAGATCCATGACGTTAGTGTAGCATTACAACATATTGTGAGGAGCATTCAATTTCTGCAGAAGACTGCGTAAAGGAGATGCGGCAGATTGTCTTTGAGCAGACGAAATTGACGGTGAGTGCAGGCATTGCACCTAACAAGGTTGGTCTTCTATCTCGTGGTTCCAGTACCAAGATCGACCTGTAGTTTCCAGATGCTTGCAAAGGTCTTGCTAACTTTTTCGGCTCATTTGACTTGCCACTAAACGAATTTCATATATAGATATGCTCTGACAGGGTATGTTGTTTCCTGTACATCGTCATCACATTTATCAAACATCAACAGAACAAGCCTAATGGCCAATTCTGCCTTCCGTTTGATCGTGAAAGCGTCGTCTCCTTCGTACGTGACCTCTCTATCCGCAAGGTACCTGGCATCGGACGAGTAAACGAAAGACTGCTGGAATCAATTGGGATTAAGGTATAGGCTGCATCGACATCATGGACCTACTTTGATATAACATACAGCGTAGACATGTGGTGACATATTCATTCACAGAGCAACCATCGCATTGATGGACAAGCAGTTCGGCCTTCATTTCTTGCTGAGAACCTACCTTGGGATAGCATCAAATGAAGTACGTCCTGTACAGAGGGAAGAGCGTAAAAGTATTGGAGCGGAAAGGTGCGAAGGAATTATGTTGCCTCATTTATTACCCATGGATCTTTCTTCTGCAGAACGTTTTCCCCGATAGATGACCGCGACAAATTGCTTGAGAAGCTTAAGCACGTTGCATCCGAACTGGAAGCAGATATGGTCAGCAACGGCTGGACTGGAAGGACAATTACCCTAAAGTACAAACTAGACACATATCAAGGTGAGATGTTCGCTGCGTCTTGATACACCAATTGCCTTATTCCCTTGATTGCCTCGTTCCCGAACCTTTGCTAGTGTTCACTCGTGCAAAATCACTCAACCGTTATGTCTCTTCCCACGAAGAACTGTTTTCCGTCAGTCCTGAATTCTTGGTCGTCGATCCAAGCTGAGTGTCCCACAGATAGGGAAGGAGCTATTTTTAGCGGAAGGTCGTTTGAAGCTGCGACTTATAGGTCTAAGGGTCACCAAACTCAAGGATTTGCGTACTCCATCGTCCACCGGCATCAAGCGAGTGCGAGCTTTTTACTTTTTCCTGACACAAATTACCATTCTAACACGTGGATCTAGTTCTTTGAGTCTGCCAATCTGTCACCCAGAAAACGAATCAAGATTGATGTTGAAGACGAGCACTTGAGTAGGTGTGATGATGATGACACAGGAGAGCAAAATATGGATGCCATGCCTGGGTACTACGAACATGAGGAGCCAATTCATAATATCCTGATGGATGGTGAAAGTGAGGATGATCAAGTAGAGGAAGTTGTCACCCAAAAGCTTCCGAAAGAAAGGATCCGACCAGCAACCTCAGCTATTCCACGGTCATCTTCAATGAAATTAGAAGATAGTTCTTCAGAAATCCGCTCTGAGCCGAAGCCTTTAGGACGGAACCGAAGCAAGAGTGATGTTGGACATCAATCCGATCAGCCTCGTTATGACATTTCCCCGGAGAGAAAAGCTCAAATGTCTCAGATGTGTCCAATATGTGGCCGGTTATTGATGGCAGATAACCAGGGTCTGAACGCCCATATTGATTTCTGTTTAAGCAGAAATGCAATACGAGAAGCCCGTGATGAAAGCGTTGGCTCAAGTGCCGGTAGACAGGGTAAAGTATCAACTACCGTCAACCTGAGTAGTAGCA
>Ga0153978_1000099_pt1 | contig 18144 bp, 21 predicted proteins | sample TSGA062MetaG_FD_104749 | JGI IMG/M metagenome (GOLD analysis project Ga0153978, IMG submission 104749) | Attine ant fungus gardens microbial communities from Georgia, USA - TSGA062 MetaG | ecosystem: Host-associated > Fungi > Mycelium > Unclassified | place: USA: Georgia, Yuchi Wildlife...
ACCGGACAAACAGTGCATCTCTAAAATGAACACAACTAAGGGCGTCCCATTACTGCTAAGGATGGACTGACCACCAAGTAGTGCTGAGAGTAAGGCACTCTTTCCTGCGCCAGTTGCACCGCTAATAAGACTCAGCTTGCCTTTGGGAAACTTGATATCCAGAGGTCCAAGCTGGAAACGAGATTCAGCCACCGATCTTTGTGGAGCTCCATGCCATTCAAAGGTTGCGTTGTCAAAGCCAACATCTGAACAATCCCCTCCACATTCAGAGACAACAGTCGACAGAGATGAGGCCCACTCAGGAACCTCTTCCTCCGCAAGGAACCCATCGATACGCTGCATTGATACATAAGCTGTAGGAAATGAGGATAGCATATCAGGTTGTAGTATCGCATGACAAACCATGAAGCATCGCGAAAAATTGTCCAGGGAGAGCGGTCATAGGCTCTTGCAGTTGCGAGAACAGGGCAACCGCAGTAAACGCCTTAGATACCGTGAGTTGTTCTTGCTCATATAAAGCATACCAAGAGAAGGTTGCGAGTGCTGTCGCTGAAGGTATCCACGTCCTAGAAATGCCATACGTACCAGAGAAGTCTGCGTAGTAAACAACTCACCATATGAAAGAGATGACAGTGTCGACAATATTATTTTTGATTCGCCAGTCGAGTTCCTCCTCTCGTGCCTGATGAGCAGAACGTGCCCACTCGCTTTCTATGAACTGTTCGTCAAGATAGCCATGTTTCAGATTTCGCTCACCTACCCCAACCGTAGAACTTCAAAAATCTAATATTTTGGAGCAGTTCATTTACGACGTTCATCCTTCTGTCCTTGGCTTTCCATGTTTCCCGAGTAATCTGATACATGTCAACGAGGTGAATTGAAAAGCGGAAACTCCAAACCTTGAGGTCGTATGTTGCAAGCGGGTAATTCAAAACATAGGCTAAGATAATTACAATGACGCCAGAGATAGCGCTCCATCCTAATATTCTGATGCATTTTTTGAGCCTCGATATCTCAGAAAACCTCGTACTCACCTGTAGAGGAATAGTAGGGCTATCACAAGCCGTACAGGGGAAGAGAAGATAGCGGCAAAATCCCAGAATCGCTGAGCGACAGCGTATGCATCACCTCTTCGGTGCAATCCGAATTAGTCACAGGGGGTCACAACCCTGGGCAAGACGTACTGCATGAGATTCACAATTTTTCCCAGGTCAGCACCATCCGCATCTTCGCCAGTAATCCTGCCGCTGATGTCCCTGCGGCGCAGTGCTTTGTAGTGTAATGCACAGAAGAGTTGGCCACGAGTGCGTTCATAACATCGGCGTGTGTGCCAGTTTTTGAAAAGATCGACTTGGGCAAAAGATAGATGCGCTAGAAAAGTGATGAAAGCCCAGTATTTTGCCGTCGCTATTGATTCCGAGGTGGGATTGTCCAATGCTGATAGAATCATTCGGAGCGCATAAGCCGGCACGAAGCCTGCAAGGAAACGAGATATCACTCTGCCAAGACCCCGATCTATATTTGCGTAATGCACGCACCCACAACGGCACCCCACATTTCCAAAGTGAGAACCAGAAGAAGGTCGAGGGAGTTAGACACCACCAAAAAGCGAAGTAGGGAGTGCGTGGGATGGCTAGCTGCACATCAAACACTGACCTATGCAGAAGATAGTTGCTGCCTACCGTGAGTGGTAATACAGGCATTTTGTGAACAGGTTCTTGTGCCGGAAGAACGGCGATAGGGACCAGACGTCGGCATCGTTCAGTGTTCGCTTCCATGCCAGGTCCAATATCGGTTCTACGAATGACACAGTGCACCATGACCAAAGATTTGTGTCATCCTCGGGAGATGAGAAATTTGATGATGGGATCTAATTTCCGGTCGTTAGTAACTAAGTGGGGAGCATAATTAGACAGACGAACGTCAGTTGAGCGGGCGACATTAGGCGCAGGTCGGACGGGTTGCAGTGGCAAAAGGCCAGCCAGATAGATAAAGTAGGCAGGAAATAATATCCGAACTGATACAGCAACGATTGGATAAGCACCATAATCCGGTAATGAGAGGTAGTAAATGCATGCAGAGGCGATTTGAGAAAGTGCAAACAGAATAAGCAAATAGGGAGGCGTAAGCGGTGTTTTAATCAGGAGCACCAGGGTCGTATAAAACTGTGACAATAAGCATGAGAGTGTGAACTTGGTATAGAAGGGCATATAATTCTCCTACCCATGCAGTTGATGCGACCAAAGGCTCAGTCCATGCTTCGTTAAGGAAAAGGACATAGGCCAAATATGCAAGCCAAACAACGGAGCTGAGGAGTGCAATAGATAGGAGAGTTCGATGTATGCAAGGTTTTTGAGGAATATTATGGTCGACGGGGCCCTCGATATCGTGTAAAGTGAGAAAGGGTCTAAAAGGTGCGCTCAGCGTTCTGCACGGGCCTTGTATGGCTGTAGGAAGCTGCCAGTGCGAGAGGAGATCTGTGGAGATTGCTAGGATAATGATAGCAGCAGGACACCAAGTCCCAAATGGAACACCATTAATTTTGCCGGTGAACCACGGTTCCTGTGGAGCGATGAGCAACATAGATGGAGGACAAAAGATATCTACCTGAGCAGACATAATGGACAGAGAAGTGAACTGCGAAACCGCGTTATATACTGCGAGTGACTGAACATATAAGTCGCGGACTCGAATTCAGAAAAGTTGCCGATCGCGTGTAAAGACCAGATGCGAATAAGAAGGCTATTTCTCACGACAGCAGGACATACTGTAAGTAGTAGCAGCAGTACACATATCTGAACCAGTAGCCAAATCTCCGAGTGTTTCGCAAACCTTGTCAAAGTGACGAAAGTGTCCCCCCACACGTGGCCACCCACCTCGTAGTATATTCAGGCCATTGCAATTTCGAAAACCGAAACGTTGAACTTTATCATATTATTTCCTGCAGGCAAGCAGCCGCCGGTCACCACGGACCTCCTGTCCACGTGACTGACATCATGGGGTGTTCCGGATCTCTGCGGTTGCACTCACAGGTCCATTCGCCAGTGGCATAGTGTTGTACAGAATTCGCTATCTTCGCAGGCACCCACGTTCTCGCTCCTCTGACTGACATTCATATGAGATACTCACAGATTCAATCTCCCGAGAGCCTCGGCTTTGCATCTTCTGCATACTCTCCGGAACAAATAGCGCCTACACAAGCCCCGTACAAACGCAGAGAAACAAGCATGTTCTTCATTCGTTTCGAGGGTCAATCAGATCGTATAGAACAGTTCATCCAACCAGGGCCAGAAGACCTTTCAAGTCAAATTGGGACCAGATAATGACTATAACTAGCGAGTGCCCGCTACGTTTGTTCGTTCTGATGCAGGAGATAGTAGTCATATCAAGCAGGGAGATATCCACATGATGAGCGGTCCCACGGATCTCGCCATCCCTGCCCGCAGCACCACCTCCATCATGATCACTTGTAGTCATTCCTCTTCTAGATCTTTCTTCGGATCCTGAAAATGTCTGATGATCAGTGTATTTTCACCACAAGCTTTCTGCACGGTCATCTCGTCCTGAGGCCTATGACAAACCTGTCTTATTCCGCGGCGTTCACTCCCACTGGCAAGCATGTTGGTTTTTCATTACGATCGCGATCATTGTATTACTTCTCCATGTAACTTTTGGCGATGTGGTTACGATGCCTGACGGGAGTCATAGCTCTTTGGCGGCGTGGCTGGATAGCTGTTTTCCAAGTAGTTGGATACAAACATGCCTACTGCGCCCACTGTGCACACAGCCATGGAGACGTATAATCGTGTTCGGGCTGGAAGAGCTTGAGGGCCAATTAAATCGACCAACTCGCGGATTTGAGAATAATAGTATCATTACCTTTGTATGATTGCCAGAGTGATCTAGCAGCTACTGGCTCCGTTTTCTTGGAACCCATCATTGAAGTGACCGTGAACAGCTGACAATAGTTTTGAGTCTTTTGAGTTTACGGTCATTTGTACTTACTAGTAATTCCGCTCAGTCATGTTTACTGGTCTGGCACGTATAATTCTACACGGTTCATTGTCCGTAACTTGACTGTTTCAGGTTGAACATCTTGGAACAGTATCTGCCATCCACCGCGATGACGGAGGTTGTACTTTAACAATATCGCGATCGGCGCCTATCTTAATTGACTGTCATATTGGTGACTCTATCGCCGTCAATGGAGCCTGTTTGACAGTCGTCGAATTCGACACCGCACATGAGGGAGGATATTTCAAAGTATGGCTGGCCAACGAAACCCTTAGCAGGACTGATCTGGGTGAGTGAGCAGCTGCAAACCATCCTGAATGTACAACCGATCCAATAACGTAGGCGACCGCAGAGTTGGTGACCAGGTGAACCTCGAGCGTGCTATGGGTGCCCATGTTCGTTTTGGTGGTCACTTCGTGCAGGTGCGCTATTTCAATAGCGCATGAACTGTCATTTGCGAACTTCTCATCTCAGGCTCATGTGGATACAACTGCGACTATTATCAGGAGAGCTCTAGATGGGGATTCGCTGTGTCTCTGGTTTCAGCTTCCTGAGCCAACGACAGAAAGACCTTCTCTCCTTCGTTACATCATCCCAAAGGGCTATGTCGCTATCGACGGAGCATCCCTCACCATTACCTCCGTCGATGATGCCCAGAGGACGTTTGGCGTGATGCTTATACAGCACACGCAGCAGAAGATTACCTTGGGACGGAAGGCCGACGGCGAGAAAGTGAATATCGAGGTTGACATGGTGGGCAAGTATGTTGAAAAAAGTGTTTTGGCTGCTCTGGAAGGTGGAGGGGGAGAAGCCATGCGAAGCTGTGTACAAAGGATTGTGGAAGAGACGCTCGTCAACAAGGGAATCTTGCCTCCTGGGCAATAATAGTATTGTGTATTTAGTATTGTCTGCTAGTTTACTGTGGACTTGAATCCAAGTCTTTCGGTTAAGTTATGGGGCAAAAACATCCGATATCGACCACATTTTAGCTTGAAAATCCACTTCCTTCACCGCTAGGATCATTCCCCCCTGCCGTTTCATGAAGGAGCCACCGTCGAAGAGAAAAGTGCGTGCTCACATGCCGCTAGTTATGCCCATGAGACTTACATGGCGAACAGGTCACTGCGAAACTCGACTACAGCGCACATGTATCTCCGCGCTTTAATTCAGCGTCTAGACCAGCGTCACCAGCCAAACAATCGCCCCAGCCATCTCTATCGCCGCCAACCTTCCGACCGACAGCCAAGGTCAGCTCTGCTGCGACAGTCCGGAAACTATCAAGTTCGGCCTCATTGAATGCCTCTGGCAAAGCAAATGAATCGTCATCCAGCACATCTCGACCCGGATCGCCTTTGAAGCAAGTCCGGAGTCCACCTAGTCCTTCCGTACTCACGAATCCCGTCAAAGCTCGCGTTACCGCGCGCCCCATGTCCAAGTCCACTGCTACGTCTCCTGTGTCTAGTCCAACTCCTTTGGAGTCACGTCAGCGGTCATCTACCAGTGTCTCCTCAAAGCTGCGACTTCCGTCTCAGGAAGACAGATCCCGTAGCGGCAGTATCGTTCTACCCCACATTCACTCTACTTCATCGTTGCGGAAGAACTCTCCTTCCCCAACCCCGCCCTCTCCCGAACTGCCAATCACACGTACCGACCAAGGCCGTACATTGCCTGTGGCTACTATCAAGATTAAATCAAAGGTTTCTGCGTTGGCCAAATCCAACGGTGTCGAGATAGAACCCCCTCCGTCTTTATCCTCAACATGGGCTATATCACGGTCCGTTCATACGAGACCACCCATACCTTCGCTCTCCTCTGGTTTCTCGTTGAACGCGTCACCAAGTCTTCCTAGTTCCACCTCCGCGTCTTCCTTCTATCCCATCACCACTGCGGCTCCTGCAGCCAATCCGCATAGATACACCTCACCGGGACGCGCTCTCTCGCCTACGCGTCATGCTTATCAAACGTTCACCCCATCTGAGGCACCTTCGAAAGCCAGACAGGTACTGAAAGCTAAGGTTGACCCAGCTTCAATTCCACTTCCTCCACATTCGCCACCGATATCTGCAATATCGCTATCTTCAAAGTCTTCCATATCCAGAAGCTCCTTTACTCCTGACCGCTCTCCTAAGAGTGATGCTAGCGCGTCAACGGTCAACTCTCACACGAGAAAGCGTTCGAATATCGAGTTTGCACGTTCTAGTCCCGTCGACCATCATGACGGCACAGTTTCACCTACAACCAATGGTCGACGATCTAGCCAAGGTCGTGATAGTGACATCGACTCGGGCAGCTCGGAGCATAATGCGAGAGTTGCAGCCAAGTCTAATCGAAAGGTCATTTTCCACCACTCACTTCTACATCCGAGCTGACTGGTATTTCAGATTGCCGACTTGGAAATAACGAATAAATCGCTCCTTGCTATCAATGCATCGCTCGAGACCACGAAGAACCGTCAATCCAAGGAGATTCGGGATCTTAAGCGGAAGCTTCGTGAATCTCGACTCATTCTTCCACCCAGAGCATTCAGAGCTGTTGAGTCTCTTGCGCGCGAAGAAGAAGGTGGGGATGATGATGATAGCGAGGAGGGTGATGACGGTACTGGAGATGAAGTTTATGCAAGGGTGAAGGATATGCTCGAACGGCTTGTGGAATCAGGCAAGAAAGCCTTGGCAAGGACTTCTGAGGATTTTCGGCAGAGCCTCCCAACGAAGGTCTTGAACGCCGATGAAATCCGTACATGGAGAGATTCTGGACAAGATCTTGACCTCATTCTAGGTAGCGGAGACAGAGGGGACAAGGAGGTTGAGAGCATAGTCCCCCTCTCTCCCTCACGCGTCGCAGTGCCTGACAGCGACGATGACCTATTAGATGGCGAAGCTGAGGGACTAACCTCGGGACTAAACACGCCGCCGCCAGCTCATTTACCTCCAATCACCATCACGCCTTCTTCCGAGTCTTCATGAGTTTGTTATGTTTGTTACTCCACGTGCTGCAACACTTTATCATGTACTTCACATTCATCCGTTGATACCCTACAGGCATAGAACATCTTCTCGCATTGCTCAATCTCATACGAATATCAGGTACAGATTTTCAGTAAAATCGGAATGGACATCGCACAAAGTGATATAATTGTCGGATCACTCGTCCGCTACCCTCTGAGCACGCTTCGCAAACTAGAACAATACATTAGACTATTCGCCAAGCAGAGTCTATATTACTTACAGCGGCAGCAAGGTCCAGCTGACCAACAGGTGCACTAGGCTTTGAAATTCCAGAAATCTTCGGTGGCACAGCGCCAGCGCCTGGGCGCGGAGCGCTGGGGATAGGCGGTTTAGCAGGGGGCTTGCCACCACTTGGCTTCGATGCGACAGGTGGCGGCGCAGGTTTAGGTTTGGTGGCCACAGGAGGTGGGGGTTTTGCACCTAGTGAGCTGGACGGGCGAGAGTTTGTAGGTGTACTGTTTGATGACCCAATAGTTGAAGCAACGATAGGCTTCTTCCAAGGTGCCGCAGAACCATTCGATGGAGCAAGACCAGGGAAAACGGCAACCGGCTTAGCCGAGGCATCTGCTGTCACTGACTTCACAGAGATGGATGGCACAATTGGCTTCGAAGCCGAAGGAGTAGAAGCAGTGGCAACGGCTGGAGCTGAAGGCGGTGGTGGTCGAGCCGGAGGCGGACGGGCTGCCGGTGCCGGTTTAGTCTTTGGTGGTATCAGCTCTAGGTAATTGTTTGGAGCCCAGCCCTCTTGTCCGTCCTTCTTGACAAGCCACCAGCCATTATCATCTTTCTCGATTAGTTCGACGACATCGTCCTTCTTTAGAGATATCTCGCCTTCTTGACCTTCAAAAGCGAACTTTGCCTTGTATAAGTCTACATCTGGCTCTCTGGGTGGTGGTGGTGGTGGCGGCGGCGGCGGCGGAACCGAATTACGAGTAGGAGGCGAGGGTACGGATTTGGGAGTTGACCCTTTAGTTGGCTCGACGGCAGTAGGGGGTGCAGATCTCCCCGGAACTGGTTGTGCGACTGGCTTTGGCCCGGGAGCCTTGGCCTTCTGAAAACAATTGGTAATGAGAGTCAGGAATCATAGCGCGAAACAGGACACACATTTGACGGGCCACCGGCGCGAAGGAGTTTTCCTTGGGTGATGGGCTTAACAATACCAGGTTTTCTCTTTGCCGCAGGTCGAGAGGTACTGGATGCAGGTTCGCCAGATGGGACGTGTACAATGTGGCTCTTATATACATCGTCCTTTGCGATCGTTTCGTCCTTGACAAACTTGATTTGCACCTTCTTGTCCTTCTTTTTCATATATTCGACTCTGTCTCGGGAATTACGACAAAAACAGAGCGAGACTTATGTTTAAACACGTACGTAGGGCCAATCAAGACATTCATACCAGCTTGGGTAAGTGTAAGAAGATTCGCAGTCAACTCCGTCTTGAAATAGCAATGAAGGATTGGATCACCCTCCTCAGATGCATTGCAGTTTAATGCCTGATGTAAGGTAAGCGACATACTGCAGAAAACAAAGGGAACTAACCAGCCAATCATCCCTTAAATTAGACATGGATATACTTTTGATCGTAATCAAGGGAATCTTGCGTTCTAGTGAAATTCCATCCTTCTGAGTAGCTTTTGCAATGTATACAGCCTTCGCGGTCTATCAGAGTGCATGTCAGACGAAGTAAGACGATGGTGTACACGAAATTTTACACGTACCACAACAAGGAAACGAGGGCTGAGTATGCTGGATTGAAACTTTCTGGACACTAAAATCTGCGCTTTTGAGCTGAAGGTGACCTGCTCCGCTGCACTACCTTTAGAAGATCAAACCACGAGAAATATGTACATAGCTTACCACCCAGTCCACATGCAGAGCGTATATCAGAGCCAACAATGCTCTTCCCGTTTACATCAAGATAATCGCCCATGAAACGGCGATAGCTGAGGAGACTGTAACGTCTACGTTCCTTTCTCCCTGCCAAGACTTGATGACCGTATTCTCGAACTCTGGCATATTCAAGAGACTCTTTGTTGTTCTTCCAGAACCTCTGAATGCGTCTGGCGCACTCATGCTTATAGCGCCAGTAGTTTCTCCAGGCTCGCTGAATACGGGATGCCATATTATGCCAGTAACGGTCACGCATCGTTTCCAAGGCAAAGAGCTAGGGTTTCCGTGGGTGAATTAAAAAACCATAGTGCCATTGCATGACGCACTCACTGTTTCGGGATTCTTGATGAATGCTTTTGTGACGCCCATCTGCCATTCATCTTTGGCTATACCCGTGTCCTTGAGAATTCGTTCGCAACCCGATTTTGCATCTCCTTGCCATATATAATCACCAGCATACGACGTCGAGGGGGATAAAAGGTAGAAACGTTCCACCATCTTGTCGAAAGTGTTCCTGTATGCGAAGCCTGCGCGACGTACACGGATATTCTCTTGTAGTCCGAGGTATTTGATTTGATGCAAGATTGCCTTGGTATCGTATTCAGTCGCGCTACGGTTCTGGTTTGGTTTAATCGTGCGGATATATGAAGGCTGGGCCCTCATCAAATTATCAACGAGAGCACCTGCTGATGCCTATTCGGCATATTAGTCGTCCATTCTGGCCAGTGTCTGAAATACGAAATACCTTGATCCTATCACCGGCAGTGGGCGGCCTCTTCTTGCTTGAGGGATCAGGCCTATCAGAAAACAATATCTGGAGGAACTGGTTGCCACTACTTCCGACCAAATCGAAAAGATCCTTCACAAGAGCATCTTTATTTTTGTCTGTCATGCCCGCAATGTTGTACATGACGTCACCGGCGTAGTGACGAACCAAAAACTGCGCTCCCCGGGATTCGAAGTGAGCGTTGGAAGATAGCATTGCCGTTCGCTGGATGAAACTGTTATCTGCTGCAGCTGGATCGGCGTGCGCTGTTGCGCAGGCGTCATTTAGAGCTGCAAAGATCCCTGGGGGTTTGCGCTCTTCGATGAGGTCGCAGACAATCTTGTTGTTGAAGTAGTTGATTGGAGTCCATTTGATCTGCTCCCTCACGTACTCTTCCTGCTCTGTCTTGAGGGTCAATTCGATGAATATCTGCTGAAGCTTCTCATTAACATAGTTAATGCACAACTGCTCGAAAGAGTTGTCCTGTAGAGTCCGTGAATGACATGATGACTAGGTGCAATGTTCTCACACACCTCGAAAATTTCGAACCCGAAAATATCCTGCCAATGGCTCAATGTTTGCGTGAAAGTGATTATAAAGGTGCACCTACCAGGATACCAATAACTTGTGCTGTGGCACTTCGAGCCTTCATCGAGACGTTGATTCTAGAGACAATCCACTCAAAGAGATTGTTGTAAATTGCCTTTGCGAGCGCATCTCTTCCAGCGGTTGCTTGAGCGGGGTTCAGCGGAACGTCATAAACCGAACCTCGTCGTCCGCCTCGTTGAGTTTCGACGACCTTTGACGTCAGGACCTTCTGAACCATCGTCGAGTCCACTTCCATGAGATATGCAATAAAATCTGTAACCCCGGTGTCGGAGATAATCGCATTTCCGTCATCCATTTCACCAAACTGGACATTCCCCAGCCATAGAATGATCGCAAGCATCCGGAAAATATCGTTCTGTTCCTGATTACTGAGGCCAATGGTACTCATGGCGTTCTAATAAAAAAAACATTGTTCAAGTAATCCCGTAGCGAAGGCTCCGAAATGCTCACCAGCGTGTCCGCATAATCCTTTGAGTCGTTGATATCTTGAACCTCTAAGCAGTTGCTCATGCTGGTATAAGCATATGACTCTGGACCTTGCAACCCGAATTGCTCTACAGATCTCTTGAGAACCAATTATAGACGTCCACGCAAGACGCACCTCGCTGATCGTCTGAAGCAGCCTTGGTGAATTGATAAAAGATGTGGAAATTGCGCTCGTTCTCTATCTGCCCTACCACTCGACCTTTTTCAAGTAGATAGTTCGTTATTTGAGCCCCGATCGGCTCGCCGCGGGTATTGAACATGATCTCTAGATATTTGCCCTGTGAACCTAGTAGATTAACCTATGTAGTATAAATGAGTGGGTTCACGCACATGACGACTTGAATTATTGTTGCGAAGAGTCTTCGCGCAACCGAAACTCTCTAATAGAGGATTTGTAGCTAATACCATTTCTTTGATCTCCTGTATACTGTTATCTGCCCCTCCTGACACGGCCGCGATGTATTGCATGATGCGTTTTGCAGCCTCGGTCTTTCCAGCTCCCGATTCGCCTGATATAATGACACATTGGTTTTCGTGGTAAGCGTTCATATTATAGTATGCAGATTCCGCGATGCTGAACACATGTGGAGGAACTTCGAGTCGATTCTTGCCCTTGTACTTCTGTAGTGTTTCATCCGTGTAGATTCCTAGATCTGATAACGTGTTCATCCTGAAGTCAGAATACTATGTTGAAAGAGACGAGGCCTCACCTCTAAAGGGGTTTACAGAGATTAACACGCCGCCGATGTAGGTATAGATCTCTCCGTTGGTCCACCGCTTCTGAAGGTTCTCATTGATACTATCATTACTGATAGTTGTCAGAAGCGTCATATCAGATACTCCGATTTGTTTCTTCTTGAATCCTTCTTTCCAATCTGCCTGTTGACGCTAATATCAACGCCGTCCCTATGTACGTCGATGCCTGGGAGCTCACCTTGGCAACTTTAGTCGTTCCAGCTGACTTCGCGGCGGTCTTTTTGCCCGCCTTCTTAGATATAGCCTGGCATACATGCCGGTCAAACATTGAGTGTTCCAAGATGACTTAGTCCTCACCATGGCTGGCGCGCTTTAGAAGAGAAGTAGTCGAATGAAAGTTCGGTGTGAAGCAGCTGGCTTCCGTAGCCGGATTCCGCAGGCCGCGGATATCGGCAATATCCGTGGTATTTTAACTTGAAGTACTGGTGTCAGTTCTAAGTAAATGCCAGGCTGCAAGCTTCAAGCAATAACAATACATTTGCACTAGTTGGTTTATGGTTTTCCAAGCTCAATCAGGCGCTCCAAAACCTCGGCAGCAGGAGTAATCACAGCAGTATCAAATGTTCCAAGTTCCCCTTTCAATAATCTCGCCATAACATTCACCAAGCCCGCCTTCATGACTTCCTCTGCAAGCAACATGCGAGGGAGCATGTTCTGGGGATCAAGAATATTGCGAAGACACACAACTCCACGATGCACAAGTCCCGGATTTCCTGCTGCTTTGGCATCCTCGGGGTAGTCTTCCTCCAGAATCACTGATGCGTCGATAAGTCGTGCAATAACTGAAAATGCTCGATGACGATCCAACTGAAGTTCAAATACGGCCTGACAAGCAGTAGACGAGCTTGTCACTGTAGCCAGAGCACCTGAGGAAGCGAGTCTTGTCGGAAGGTCATCGACGTCCGACATCGCAAGTAGTACTTGTAACTTGGACTTCGTTTCGCGGACATCTGGAGATCCCCCATACCTAGAATAAACCTCCTCCGAACCCCCCACAAGGTTACATATCAATTCAGTGGCTGCTCGACGAATGAGAGTATGATCCTCCAGCATGAGAAGCTCGACTTTATTGAGAACGTGAGGGGTGCTAGCAATGCGTTCAGCACACACTGCGGTATGCGACGCAAGATTTGTCAGGGCCATCAACGCTTCGAATTGCTGTAAGAGGTTTGCGGATGAATGGAGAAGTAGTTGTGACAGAGGGCGTATTGCATCAAGCATAGCACCATCGATGGGTCCGAAGACTTGCAGGGGAGAAGAGGTGATAGTCAGCTTTGCCAGGGCCTGAATCGCAGGGAGGAAAGAGGCATCAATTGGCGTTGAGGATGATGTGGAGGATGGCGATGACCGTATAACACGAGACAGACTCTGTGCACCTCCGCTTTGAAGGACCTTCCCTCTGTTATCTTTTTCCTCTACGATGCTTAGGTAGATTTTACCCAGCGTAAGCTTAATGCCTTGGCTTTCTACTCTTGAAGCCACAGACAGGACATCAAGGGCGCCACTCGCAAGAACCTGTCGACACCTAGACTGAACTGCTGCATCATCTTCCAATATGTTTGGTGATTCTTCGGCTGTCATTTTGTTCCCATTGCCAGCCTTAGCCATGCGTTTTAGCCTGACGATCTGTGCATCTTCCTGACTGAGGCGAGGACGATAGGAGCAGAGGTTGGATATGATGATGAGAATGCCAAAGATGAGACTGGAATTATTGGCTGTCGTTGGCAGTGCCTGACGTCTAGGAACAAGTGCAAAGAGCTGGTGCAAGAACTTGGGATCATCCGCTAGGGCCTGTTTGACATCTGCATCAACACTAAGATATGCAAGGCCTTCGACGACATCATTGAGGGAGGAGATAGAGTCCTTGTCATTGATGACCATTCGCCTCAGCATGTCAGCTAGCTCCATATCATTCGAGGTAGATAATGCTACCCTAGGTGCGTTTGCGCCTTCTGCAGCATCCGTCGTGGCTCCTCGAGATAATTTCACAAGGGCGACAGCTGCTGCTGAGCGCAAGTTTTTGTCGGTAGTCTGATGAGACTTTGTCCCTAGCCAGGCGATAATTTCCTCAGGTATCAAAGCCCGACATGACTTGTGTCCACTGGCCTGGCCTACCAGACGAGCGATCTCTATAGCAACTGAAACTGATGATGGAAACAGATCTAGGGTGTCAGTCAAGTATTCGACAACGCCATCTTGCACGAAAATATAAGAAGCAGAGTGCCAGTCGACTTGAAACAAGGCGGAGAAGAAGGAGAGGCCGATGATTATGATATCTTGCTTCTGGTGATTGGAAAGACGAGAGATGATAAGAGGTTGGAAAACCTTTGCCAGCGTTTCTGTGTCCTGAGAGCTTTGTGACCGGATTCCTTGACAGAACGCAGAGAGCACAAGAAAAGCTTTGGAGCGCGATGGCTCGGGCTGAGAAGGGGCAAACGCTGATATGAGGTAATGGAGTTCATCGGGTAGCAATGCAGCAGGGTCATGAGCTTTCACTAGTAAGGAATCTAAGTCGACGTCTCCGTGCTGGGCACTCATCGCGAAAACCAAACGAAGTAGAATTTGAGAACAAGACGGTTGCGGGATTGTTGAAGGAGGACGGGCGTTGTGCCAGCACTGTGCCCAGTTTGGAGCTTCATTTGGAGGATCTGAAAAAAAAACACTTATTTTCTTTCATTCGCGACACCAAGTCCGAGTCGTTCTGGACGGCGAGGTCTTATGGATACCTCCGACTATGAAAATACAAGTACCCCGAATTCATTTAAAGACACTACCATCCAGTCAGGACATACAGCTTTACTCAGACTACCTAATGGAGAGACCAAAGGCTTCAAGTTGGAGAAGGATGCGTGAGTGGTGTCCCGTCCCATTCCCCAACGTCACTGAACCGAGTCACGAAGCACTGTATCTATAGGAAAAGTTGGCACCTTTCGTGCAAATGAACTGATCGGCCAGCCGTACGGATTGACGTACGAGATTCAAGGCAAAAAACTCACTCTACAGCTACCTCGTACTCTACAAGACGTGGGTGAGGGACAGGATTTTACAATTGTTGCCACAATTCTACGACTAACAATAATAAAGAAGAAACAGATGCTACGAACGAGCTCATCAATGATGATGAATTCGTGCAGCTTCTCACCCTCAGCGAGATTGAAGCCTTGAAAAAGTCTGGGGTACATCCTTCCGTGCGTCCAGGAACCCAATTCAACTAGAGCGTTTTATAAGCATATTCTTCGCAGGAAATAATAAAGGCACAGATTGAACAGCACGCCAATTATTCTCTGAAAACCGAGTACAGCAAGGAAAAATACAAGCAACGCAAGGAAGCAAAGTATGATTTCACTTATTTTACTGACAATCAAATTAATACACAAGGCAGGTACTCAAAATCCTTTAGTACGGTTGAGCCAACCATTTACAATGTTTGCGACCACTGGTTCAAAAAGGACCAGAACAGGATCCGTGATATCAGGCCAGATACACTATCTCAAATGTTGAATCTGGCAAATGTTCGCCCAGGCGGCAGGTATATTGCTGTTGACGAGGCATCTGGCCTTCTTGTATCTGCAATCCTTGAGAGACTAGGAGGTGAGCGTTGAGCGCTACCGCCTTTAATGTAACAAGACAATACTAATTTCTGCAGGGGAGGGCCGACTGATTTCTATTTGCGATGTTGATTCGCCACCCGCATATCCTGTAATGACTTTGATGAATTTTCGCAAAGACGTCGTTACAAAAACACACTCGTCGTTGAACTGGGCAACCGCCCAAGAAGACTATGTGTCAGGTTAGAGAGCTTATCTAAATACTGCAGACGCGTCATTGTTTACCTCAAGTAATAGCTCTACCTCAAGAATCATCGTCGGAAGTTGGAAAATCGGAACGTCATCGAATTCGTCTTGATAAGCGAAAAATTGCAGCAGATACCCTCACGAACGCAAGAGAGGAGTTATTTGCTGGTGAATACGACGCGTGAGTTCCCTTAAACATAACACGATATCGCTTCCAATACCCGGTAGCCTTTTAGTCGCCAGTGATTACGATCTTCTGGATATTCTAGAGAACTTGACTCCATATGTAGCGGGCTCAGGATCCATAGTCGTCCAGAGCCCATTCAGCCAGGTATGTTGCGCATTCAAATATAAGATCCAACTGAAATAAATTTCCGTGGTTTAGCCTCTCGTGGAACTACAATCAAAACTTCGTCTTAATCCAAGCTATCTTGCACCATCTATCACAGAATCATGGTTGCGACGTTATCAAGTTCTACCAGGTCGCACGCACCCAACGATGAATGCGTCGGGATCGGGAGGTTTCTTGTTGCATGTAATTAAAGTGTAAGCATCAGCGTAGGTCAACTTGCACACGAAACTTACGGTAGTTCAGGTATGATGATCCGAATGCGTCGAGAGTGTCGTCTCATCGACAGTCAAAACGCCGGAAGAAGGAAACCAGCGTAGCAGCAGATTCCTCCACACATCAGACCCTAGAATCGCATGATATTAGGGATGCCGAGGAAGAGAATGTAACAGTTGCTGATCTTGAAGTAGGCCAAGGAAGTGAGATAGAACAATCAAACTAGCCTTTGGTATTGGGTTAACTGGGTAGTATAACGACACATGGGATACAACAAGGAACTCAGTAGTCAGTACCTTCCACATAACTAATTCAAAACTTATTGATATCCTCAGGAAAAATTGCAGCGACCATCTGCAGAGGTTCGTGAGCAAAGACCTCTAACCCCATCCAAGGCTTGAACACACCTCATCCATGATTGTATAGGCGATGTGCTGGTTCAAGCGCCGATTCTGCAGGACCGCAAATATTCGTCGTGCTCCTCGCCGAGCATTTGACCGCCCTATCATGTTTGCAGCAAGATCTGTACGTCACGGTGTCAGTTTCATGTTTATAGGAACAAAAATGTCAGCAAACCTGGCACTAAAGCGGAGAGCTTGCGGTTTGCTTCATCTCGACTACGCATTATTTCCTCTGTTGACCGTGGTTGGCCAGGCGGTTTCAACTTACCGCCAGGCCAAAGAGAGTCTTTGAACAAAGTTAAAACAGGCATAATACGACTCTCTTCAAACAATGACTTGATGCTCTGACGAATCTGCCTATGATGATGTCAGTAATCGAAGGGGAGATGTAAAAGGCGCATACCGCTCAATGGTGCCACCCAGTACTTGCTGAAGGATGATGACAATTGCTTGCCGTCGAAGCCAATTGTCCTTCTTGTTGAGTTCAAAAATAGCAAGGATAAGGTCGCATATAGGAGCAGAGAATGTCGACGTGCTAGTCTCTCCTTCCAAAGGACGCAGATCACTTGACATGTGGATGAATGTGTCCTCTGCTGTAGATTTCCCGAAGGCCTTCAGAGCCTGAGCAACGAGCTCCTCGTCGTAAACCGCGGACCCGACTATCCCAGCAAATTCTGCAGCTTGTCGGGTGAGCCTTTGAATCATAACATCTAACATTGAAGGGCCAAAGAACATGTCGTCAATGCTCTCTGCCACCGAACGGTAGACGGATCGAACCAGGTTTTTCCCGGAGAAGCCAGAATTTCCTTTAGGCTCTTGGACTTCGGATGCCATAAAAGGTGAGTCTCGGGAGAGAAATGCGCGAAGTTCTTTGCTTTCGCAGACGATTGGTATGGCAATCAAACACTACTACAAGTGAGCGCGCAAAGAAAGGAAGCCTTGCGAGTCTCTCACCTGCATATATTTCTCCAGGGCTTGTCTCCTGGTGTCTACGAAGCTGCCGGATAGCGAAGTGACAAGACGCTTGCCTGGAAAATCGAGGCCCTTGACAAGCGCGTACCGATCGCGTAGTTTGTTGTGCATTCTCAGGAACTCATTGTATCTCCGTGCAATTACCCACCCAGAGGAAAATGTTCCGTCAGGTGCAAGCTGCTGAACCTCAACCAGGTATCGTACTACAGATTTTCCCTCCTCCTCTCCCACCGTTGAGTTAACAATGGAAACCTTCGTTCGGTGAGAGATAAGACGGTTTGCAGACTCTTGCTGCTCATATTGAGACTTCTGGAAACGCAACTCTCGGAGCTCGCGGTTCATGGACGTCTTGGCTTTTTGAAGCAAGCGAAATTCTTGAGTGTCGCCCGTTAGTTCTGCTTTCTTGATAAGCGTGTCGAGCATGACATCGTGAGCCTCTAGTTTTGTTATCTTGTCATCTAGACGTGTAATTTCGTAAGATAGCTGAAGGTCTCCAGGTCCAGCTAACTGAAAGGATCCTTGTTCCGCATCCTCGGAACCTTCCGCTCTGTCGTCGCCGTCTTCGTCGATCACATCATCTTCCTCATCGCCAAATATACCCTTCTTGTTTTCAAGGGAAGTCTTGCTAAGTTGGAAATTCCAACCTTTATCTTGGCTTCGAGGGAAGAGACTATGGGTATATTGCTCAGTAGCAATGATGTCTGTCAGGGCAGCCTGGATGGCCTCCATTCGTTCTGCTTCATCTGCACTCCGGGAATCTTCGGGGTCATCGAACAGAGGTGCCCTAGATGTATCTGACGATGAATCTGTAACTGGGGACATGAGCACATCGATATTGGTCCGTGGGGCTGCCGGTGGGATTGGCTGCGAGGTGTCTTGGCGCTGA